>Ga0334893_1000129_pt1 | contig 128604 bp, 124 predicted proteins | sample GraSluR3_MG_5_FD_207218 | JGI IMG/M metagenome (GOLD analysis project Ga0334893, IMG submission 207218) | Sludge microbial communities from methane-producing bioreactor in Wageningen University, Netherlands - Granular Sludge_09_05-R3 | ecosystem: Engineered > Bioreactor > Anaerobic >...
GATACTCTGTCGAGTTAATACCCTTAATCGCCTTTACAATAGCTTTATCAATTGTCTTGATTTCATCTTCGAAGGCCTTGATAACATTAAAAGAAGAGGCAATAGAAGTATTCAAGGGCTCATACAATATTTTATCTAGACGATATGAATCTCTAGCAGCTTTTTTTAGCAACTTAGCTGTCTTATAAGGATCGCTAAAACGATTTTTACCCTTGGTAGATACGAATGCTACTAAATCTTCAATAGATAAATAAGTAATATCCTCTAAAGATAAAAATTCAGTTAACACAGCAGCAGATGTAACACCGTAAGTATTAGAAAAAGGTTTATCCTTTTTATCTAAAACAGCTAATTCACTAAACTTTAAGTAAATGTTAGAGACCATGTAAGTTTTTTCTCTGGTGATACACTCAATTAAATGAAGTCTATGTCGAGTTAATCGTTGTAGAGCAAGGAATTGAGCACCACGCCAAGGTTGAGAAGAAATTCTACCACATCTAGCAAAGTCAGCAATAATATAGGCATCCATAGGATCAGTTTTATCCATATCAATAAAGGACTTTCTATAATTGGCAACAACTTTAGGATTAAGACAATAAACAAGAGGTTTATAAGCTAAAAGTACTTCATGAGAAGATAAAAAGTTAGCAATATGAGTACTATAAAAAGAAGTAGATTCTAAGGCAATAACAACATATTGTAGGCTATTAGAATTTAAACAGTCTAGGATACTATCTAAAATAGACTCTGCACCAGGCTGATTATTCAAAGCCTTGAGATTGAGAAGTTTATTGCCACTAAAATCAAGAGCACATAAAACATTAGTTTTAGAACTAACATCAATACCAACAAATAAAGTGGATAGAAAATTGTTCTTCATAAGATCACCACCTTTCGTTGTGAGATAGGGTTGAACAATTAGTAAAAGAGATATCCTAATCTTAGTCATTGACTGAAACCTCGCACTATTAGCATTCATCTTTGAAAAATACCTTGCTGTTGGCTAGACAAAGAGATGCAGCATCTGTAGTAAGCAGAATGTGATGACTAAGTCAGGAAGCATGCTTTCTAGGCAATAACCATATGGTTTTGCAAGGAGAAAATGAATTATCCTTCACTGATCATTCTATAAACCTATTTTAGCATTAGGATATCTCAATTAAAAATTGAAATAAAGAATAAAAAATAAATATGTTTAGACCTATTAAAAACTAGACCTAAACATATTATACGAGGAGGAATAATTATGAAATGTGAACAAGCAAAAGAATGGATTTCACTTTATATAGATAAAGAATTATCAAAGGAAGAAAAAATAGAATTTGAAAAACATATCAAGGAATGCAAGGAATGTCATGATGAATATTTATCTCTATTAGAAATGGTTAAAAGAGTAAACTCTATTGAGGAGTTAAACCTACCTGCAGGTTTTAGAGATGATTTAAAAATCAATCTAGAAAAAAGTCAAAGCGCAAAGGATAAGAATAAAAGACTAAGCTTTAAAGGGTTTAATAAATGGACCTCGGTTGCAGCTATACTTGTAGTTGGAGTTGTTTTATCAGCATTTTTTATTGGTGAATTTTCTCCCTTTAATAATAATTTTTTAATGAATTCAAGATCCTCAATGGATGGCGCTGAAGCTACCGAAGAAAGCGGAAGCTTAGGTAGAGGTGAGATTGGTTCTTCTCCAGAATTTGCTCAGGATAAAGCTGCAGATATAGAAAGAGATTATGCACAGAATACAGCTCCAGAAGAAGAGGCACAGGAATCTTTAGGTGATACAGGAAGTTCTGAACTTAGCTCACAAAATATGCAGGATAAGATAATTTATTCTGCAAGTATGACTCTTCAGGTTGATGAATATGATAGTGCTTATAAAAGCATATTACAATATGTAAAAGATATTGATGGATTTATACAGAGTTCTAACACACACAATCCAGAATATAATACTTCAAGGAATGAGAATCAGCGGATTAAAGAGGGGTATATATTTATACGGGTCCCCTCAAAAAGCTTTGAAGATGCTATAGATATAATTGGAGAAATGGGAAATGTTATAAATGATAGTATGTCTGGTGACAACATTACCTCTCAATATAGGGATATAGAAGTAGAGCTAAATAATTTAGAGGTTCAGGAAGAGCGAATTGTAGAAATAATGAAAAAAGCAGATAAGGTTGAAGACATTTTAGAGATTGAAAGAGAGCTAAATAGGATACGAACAGAGATTAATATGCGAAAAACTACACTAAAAAATTGGGATAAACTAGTTGACTATTCTTCTATAGAAATAATTCTGAGAGAAGAAAAAATTTCTACTTCAAATATTCAAGGAAGTCCATTTGAGGAAATAGGTTTAAAAATTCAAAAGGGCTTTATCCAATCAATTAATGTTATAGTAGAGGGAATAGCAAAACTTATTGTATTTATAGCAAAGGCATTACCATTTATTTTAATTCTTATTGCTTTAATCTTCATATTTAAAAAATGGCTATGGGATAAAATAAAGAGAAAATAGATAATATAATACTATAAAAATATAAATAAAGTATAGCATTGGTTATTGGAATCCTTTGTTATACTTTATTTTTTGGTATAATGATATAAGATAATATAAAAATGAGGTGAATAGAGTGACCAGTAAAAAGTGGTTTATAATAGACGGAAATAGCTTAATAAATAGAACCTTTTATGCACTACCTCCATTGACAAACTCTAAGGGATTACATACAAATGCTATTTACGGATTTGCATCTATTTTAATGAAAGTAATAGATGAGGAAAGACCAGATTATATTGGTGTTGCCTTTGATAAAAAAGCTCCTACCTTTAGACATAAGGATTATAAGGACTATAAGGCTGGAAGATTAAAGATGCCAGAAGAGCTTGCACAACAAATTCCCCTATTGGTTGAAATGCTAACAGCTTTTGGAATAGAAAAAATATCCTTAGAGGGATATGAAGCAGATGATTTAATAGGTACCCTATCAAAGTACGGTGAACAACAGGGAATGCAAGTAAAAATACTAACTGGAGATAGAGATGCTTTTCAATTAGCGTCAGATTTAACTACTGTCTGGTATACTAAGAAAGGCATTTCTGAATTAGATAAGATAGACAGGCAGGAGGTATTTAATAGATACGGAGTAACTCCCAATGAATTAATTGATGTAAAGGGATTAATGGGGGATAAATCGGACAATATACCTGGGGTTCCAGGGGTAGGGGAAAAAACTGCCCTTAAATTAATTCAGGAATATAAAACCATAGAGGGTGTATATAATAATATAGATGATATAAAGAAAAAGGCATTAAATAATAACTTAAATACCTATAGGGAACAAGCAGTTCTTAGTAAAAAATTAGCAACAATTATACGGGATATTCCCTTAGTATTAAACATTGAGGATTATAGATTAGAAGACCCATATAATGAAAAGGTTGCAGATTTTTTTAATGAATTAGAGTTTTATTCCCTATTAGAAAGAATAGGATTAGAAAAAAATGTTAATAAAGAAATAAACTATAAAAAGGAATTAGATTATAGGATTATTAAAAATAACAAAGAACTTAAAGATCTTATAAATAAAATTGATAAAAATGGAAGTGTGTATATAAGTTGGTTATTAGGTGGAAATAATCACATAAGAAAAAAACTACAGGGTTTAGCTATAGGAATAGGGGAAGAACTATTTTTTATAAATTTAGAAAAAATAGATGAACAAAAAACATTGCAAGAAATGAAGAGAATATTTGAAAACCATGAAATTAGAAAAATCGGTCACAATATGAAGGAATTGATGGTTTTTCTCTTAATTAATGGAATAAAGCTAAGGGGTTTAGAATTTGACACCTACATTGCCGCCTATATTTTAGAGCCCTCTGACGCTAAATATGATCTACATCTTTTAGCTTCAAAATATTTAAATCAGCAGATTATAAGTGAAGAACAACTATTAGGAAAAGGAAAGAAAGCTAGATTATATATAGATTTAGGCTTTGACGAAAAATCTAGTTTTCTCATAAGAAATCTAGATATAATCATAAATTTATATGAAAAACTTCAGAATAAAATTGAAGAACATGATATGAAAGCACTATATTATGAAATAGAGCTGCCATTAATTGATGTATTAGCGAACATGGAGAATACAGGATTTCGAGTAGAAAAAGAAGAATTAATAAATCTTTCTAAGGAGTTTGGAGATAGAATTCAAAATCTAACGAAAGAAATATATGAGCTTGCAGGTGAAGAATTTAATATAAACTCCCCAAAACAATTAGGACATATTCTATTTGAGATTCTAAAATTACCAATAATCAAAAAAACTAAAACTGGATACTCAACAAATATTGAAGTGCTTGAACGATTAAAGGATAAACATCCAATAATTGACAAGATAATTGAAATAAGGCAAATTACAAAACTAAAATCAACCTATGTGGATGGTTTAATGAATATTATAGATGACGAAACACATAATATTCATTCAAGCTTTAATCAAACAATTGCTTCAACTGGAAGGATTAGTAGTTCAGAACCAAATCTTCAGAATATTCCTATAAAAATGGAAATGGGTAGAAGAATTAGAAGGGTTTTTGTACCGCAAAATCCTGAGAATTATCTTGTTGATGCAGATTATTCTCAAATAGAACTAAGGATTTTAGCTCATATTTCTGGGGATAAAAGCCTTATTGAGGCATTTAATAAAGGGCAGGATATTCATACTCAAACTGCTTCACAAGTATTTGATGTTGATATTAATGATGTAACACCTATTATGAGAAGTAGGGCAAAAGCAGTTAATTTTGGTATTGTCTATGGGATAAGCGATTTTGGATTATCTAGAGATTTAAACATACCAAGACATGAAGCTAAACAATACATTGATAATTATAAGGACAAATATTTTGGTGTAAGAAATTATATGAAGGAAATTGTTGTAAAAGCTAAAGAACAAGGTTATGTTACTACTATATTTGGAAGAAAAAGGTATATTCCTGAACTTCAATCTAGAAATTTTAATATTCGTTCCTTTGGAGAGCGATTGGCATTAAATACACCTATTCAAGGTACAGCTGCTGATATTATTAAAATTGCTATGATAAATGTCTATCGAAGATTAGCAGAGCAAAAAATGCATTCAAAGCTTATACTACAGGTTCATGATGAATTAATTGTTGAGGCTTTAGAGGATGAATTAGAGCAGGTAAAATCAATTATGGTAACAGAAATGGAAAAAGCGGCAAAGCTAGCGGTGGAATTAAAGGTAGATATATCATATGGTAAAAGCTGGTATGATACAAAATAAGTATTAAAGTAGGGGTTAGTATGCAAATAATAGGATTAACTGGTGGTATAGCCAGTGGTAAAAGTACAGCTTCATCTATATTAAAAAGCTTCGGAGCGAAAATCATTGATGCAGATATACTTGCTCGTAAAGTAGTTGAAAAAGGGCAGCCTGCTTTAGACAGAATTGTAAATACCTTTGGTACTAAAATATTAAATAATCAAGGCGAACTAAATAGAAGTGTATTAGGTGAGATAGTTTTTAATAACCAGGAAAAGTTAAAAAAATTAAATCAAATAATTCATCCTGCAGTTAATATATTAGCTATTTCATTATTTGAAAAAGAAAGAAACAATGGTATGGAAAAAATTGTATATGATTGTCCTCTTTTAATTGAAGAAAACTTATTACATTTAGTAGACAAGGTTTGGTTAATATACATAAATGAAGAAACCCAACTAAAAAGATTGATGGAAAGGGATAATTTCACTAAAGAACAGGCTATGAAAAGAATTAATAATCAAATGCCTTTAAAGGAAAAAATAATATTTGCAGATATTTTAATAGATAATAGTGGAAGTATAAATGATTTGGAAAAAAAATTAAAAAATCATTGGTATAAATAGTCTCTTATTATAAGATATCTGCATGACAAACATCATTGGAGGCTCTTTTTTTGAAAAAAGGAAAATGGATTATTACTATATTTTTAATTATGATTATTGCATATATTTTACATCCGTTAATATTAAGAAGAATTTTTCATGTTAGTTTTCAAGAAGAAATTATAAAATATAGCAAAGTGTATAGTGTTGACCCATATCTAATAGCTGCTGTGATTAAAGTTGAGAGCAATTTTAATCCCTATGCTATTTCTCCAAAGGAAGCAAGGGGACTTATGCAAATCATGCCGGCTACTGGAAGCTGGGCTGCTGAGAAGATTGGATTAGAAAATTTTTATGTAGAGGAACTTTATACCTCTGAGGTAAATATTGAGATCGGTTCATGGTATCTACAAAATCTAAACAAACAATTCAATGGGAACATACCACTAGTTTTGGCGGCATATAATGGAGGCAGCGGTAATGTATCAAAATGGTTGTTAGATAAACGTTATAGTAAGGATGGTAAAAATCTAGATTACATACCCTTTTTGGAAACAAGAAATTATGTAAAGAAGGTATTATCCTACCGTAAATTATATAAAAGGATCTATAACTTTAATCTATAAGGAATTACTTAATATGGATAAAGATTTTAAGGAGGACAATTCTAATGAAAAAAGGGGCAAAAACAAAAGTAGCATTATTACTAATAATATTATTATTTACTACTATTATAAGCTCATGCACTACTAATATAGAGCAACCTATAGAAGAAATTCAAGAGGAAGAGCAAAATTATACCCCAGTTCAAGGTGGAACTCTTTCCCTATCAATTTTTACACCATCACATTTAAACCCAATTATTAATCAAGAAGAAGATAGTTATCATGTGATGAAGTTGATCTATGAGTCTTTAATATCCCTTGATGAAAATTATAGAGCTAAGGGAGTTCTAGCAGAGGAATGGATTGTACAAAATAATGGAGAAAGTATAATCTTTAACTTAAGAAAAGATGTAACATGGCATGATGATGAACCTTTTACAGCAAAGGATGTGGAGTTTACACTGGATGTATTAAAAGATAAGGATGTAGATTCTCCCTATACACAATATATTAATAAAATAACAGATTATAATATTATAGATGATTATAAAATTGAAATAAGCTTTTCAAATAGTCAAAGTGGTAATCTAGAGGCATTTATATTTCCTGTTCTTCCCGCCCATAGATATAAAAAGCCTAAAGATGTTATGTCAGCTCATAAATGGTCACCCATAGGTACAGGACCCTATGAATTAAATAAATATGAACAGGGAAAGGAAATTTTATTAAAACTAAATGGAAGTTATTGGGGAAATATCCCATATATTGAAAATATTCATGTAAAGATTAGGAGTAAAAAAGAGGAAATAGTAAAATCTTTCGAAACCAAGGATGTTGATTTATTAAGAGCAATTGATAGAGAATGGAATCGCTTTGATGAGGATGAACAACTATCTATACATCCATATATAACACAAAAATATAACTTTATTGCTGTAAACCATAATAATGAATTATTTAAAAATGTAAATATTAGAAAAGCTATTCAATTAGCACTTAATAGACAAGAAATGCTTGGGGAGATATATTTAAATCAAGGTGAAGTAGTGGATGTTCCTATTTCACCAAACTCATGGCTGTATGATAAACAATTAAAACTCAACAGCTATAATTTAGAGGAAGCGAAAAAGTTAATTGCAGAGAGCGGTTTGGATGCTAAAGCTGATATTGAAGAAGGACAGGAAGAGGATGAAGATAAGAATAAGAAGGATAATAAAGATAAAAAAGATAAGGTTAAATTGGAATTTGATTTAATAGTTAATAAAAATAATGGATTAAGAAAACAGGAATCAAAAATGGTTAAGAAATATATAGAAGCAATTGGTATTGATGTAAATATTGAAGAACTTCCTTTAGATGAGATAAATGAAAAAATAGCTGAAAAGGAATTTGATGCCATAATTACTGGGTGGGAATTATCTTATGTACCGGATTTGTACTTTGCCTTTCATTCTAGTGAAATTAAAGAGGGAATGAATTTTATATCATACAATAATAAAAACATGAACAAGTTACTAGTTGAAGCCTCAAAATATAAGGAAGAACAGGAAAGAAAAAAAATATATTCAGAATTACAAACTAAAATATCTCAAGACCTTCCCTATATAAATTTATATTATACAACATCCGCCCTTATTGTTAATAATAGAATTAAGGGACCTATTAATCCAACAGATTATAATTTATTTAATAATATTGAAGAATGGTTTATAGAATATGAATAAATAATTTAAATATAATATCATATATGGAATTTATTTTACATTGACATTTAAATACTATCACAATATAATATATTTTAGTTGATATGTGCGAGGGTGGTGGAATTGGCAGACACGCAGGTTTGAGGGACCTGTGGCAATAACGCTGTGTGGGTTCGAGTCCCATCCCTCGCACCATTTTTTATTTAACAGCACCATAGAAAGTAATAGTACATAGTAATTATAATGTGGTACATTAAATAGGGATGGGCGAGAACCCACTTTAAGCCCATGTAAATAAGAAATAGTAAATAAAAGTACAAAGTATAAATAAATAACAAATGAATAAATTAAATAATATGCCAGTCGGGCTCCGACTTCGAGTCCCATCCCTCGCACCATTTTTAATTAACAGCACTATAGAAAGTAATAGTACATAGTAAATATAATGAGATATATTGAATAGGAATGGGTGAGAACCCACATTAAGCCCATGTAAATAAGAAATAGTAAATAAAAGTACAAAGTATAAATAAATAACAAATGAATAAATTAAATAATATGCCAGTCGGGCTCCGACTTCGAGTCCCATTCCTCGCACCATTTTTAATTTAACAGCACCATAGAAAGTAATAGTACATAGTAATTATAATGTGGTACATTAAATAGGGCTGGGCGAGAACCCACTTTAAGCCCATACAAATAGCAAAACTACATAAAAGCATAAAGGTTAAAAATAATAATAAAAAGTAAATATATTAAAATATGCCAGTCGGGCTCCGACTTCGAGTCCCATTCCTCGCACTTTTTTTTGAGTATTAATATATAAAAGTATATTAATATATAAATATAAAGAAAAGAAAGAACATTCTAATCTCTTCTCTACTATAATTAATTGAATTTTTTTGGATGAATTGAAAGAATAAATTACCAGGATAGTTGAAATATCATGGGTAATACTAAGATTAATCCAAAAAAAAGGAGGGATAAGGATGGCAACAAATAATAATAACAATAATAATTCAGGAAGAAATCGAATCGAAGTTTCAGAAGCAAGAAAAGCCATGGACCAATTCAAATTGGAAGTAGCTAATGAATTAGGAATTACAAATTACGAACAAGTTGATAAAGGAAATTTGACTTCTCGTGAAAATGGCTATGTTGGTGGAACAATGGTTAAGAAAATGATTCAATCAATTGAAGAACAAAACTTTAGATAATGTTTTGTACTAAAAAAATAACAAAAATATAAAAAAGCTGGAGGAAAACCTTCAGCTTTTTATTATGTTTAATCATTGAATACTGAATAGTGCTAAGATTTTAACAAATAAAAAAGGAATTTAATGTTTTAAGTAGAAGTTTAATAATATGTAATTTATAAATCATAGGAAGGTTTTTGGAACCCAGGATTCCCTAGCGAATAGGAAAAGACGCTTCGCTATATTAAACTTTATGGATAAGGATAGTTATTTATGAGACTAAGTAGGATGAAAAGAAGGAAAAGAAATAAAAATGAATTATTAGTGTATTATTTATTATTCTTTATTATCCTGCCATTATCTGCCTTAGTGATTGGATATTTTATAGCAAAGATTATAATTGTTCCAATATACTTTCCATAATAAATATTTAGGGAAATAAAGTGATAGAATTTCTCAAACAAAATGTTTCTATAGCCTAAAAAAAGATGTTATGAAACAAGTGAAGGAGAGAATTTAGTGAAAGATAATACATTATTATTAGATTTTACAGTAGAAAGAGGAAACTTTTTAAGTGCAGGTGATGCTTCAAGTAAAATAAAAAAAATATTACAAAGCATTGGACTAGAAAATGGATTGATAAGAAAAATTTCTATTGCAACATATGAAGCAGAGATGAATTTAGTAATACATTCTCTAGGTGGGACTATAAGAGTATCTATAGAGCGAGATAAAGTTATTATAAATGTAGAAGATGAAGGACCTGGAATTGAGGATATAAATTTAGCAATGACAGAAGGTTATTCTACTGCTAGTAATGAAATTAGAGAAATGGGTTTCGGAGCTGGTATGGGATTGCCAAATATAAAAAAATGTTCTGATAAATTTAACATTAATTCTATGAAAGATGTTGGCACTAAGATATTAATGATTTTTAATTATTAACAAGATTAGCGAGGGGATACAATTGAAAAACTATTTTCATTCTGTTGTTTTAAATGAATCAAAATGTTTAGGCTGTACTACTTGCATAAAAAGTTGTCCTACCCAAGCAATTCGCGTTAGAAATGGAAAGGCTATAATAATTAATGAAAGATGTATTGATTGTGGTGAATGCATAAAAGTCTGTCCATATCATGCAAAGGATGCAGTGCCAGATTCAATAGAGGATATTAAAAAGTATTTATATAAAGTAGCCTTAGTATCTCCAACATTTTTAAGTCAATTTGGTGGTAAAGTCAGTGTGAATGCAATATTAACTGCAGTAAAAAAAATGGGATTTAATGATGTTCGTGAAGTAGCATATAGTGCTGAAATATTAGGTAAAGTGTTAGATAAAGAATTAAATAAGGATGGAGCCAAGCTACCCTTAATATCTTCTGCATGTCCTGCTATTTTAAGACTTATACAGGTTAGATTTCCTGAATTATTACCAAATGTTGTTACTTTGGAGTCGCCAATGGAAGTCGAAGCGCGCTTTATTAGGAAGGAATTAAAGGATAAAGGGTTAAATAATGAGGACATAGGTATATTTTTCATTAGTCCATGTCCCGCAAAGATAACTAGTGTAAAAAAACCTATTGGGTCAAGTGATGAAAAATCTGCAGTTAATGGAGCGCTGGCAATTAAGGATATTTATATGGAAGTGCGTAAAAATATTATGAGCCTTAAAAAGATTGAAAACCTTCAGAGATCCTCTAAAATTGGTATTAACTGGGCTAGGACTGGTGGGGAAAGTAAATTTATTACCGATGCTTGCTATATTAATGTAGATGGTATTCAAAGTGTAATTAGAGTATTAGAGGAAATTGAACGAGAAAAATTAAGAGATATTGCTTTTTTTGAAGGTCTTGCCTGTAGAGGTGGTTGTGTAGGGGGTGCCTTGGTGGTTGAAAATAATTTTATTGCAAAGCAAAGAATACACCAAGCGGCTACTCAATCTTTATCAGAAAATAATATCACAGAGGAAGAAATTGATGAATTTTATAATAGTGGTATATTACATCAAACAAGTGCAATAACACCTAGGTTAGTGCCTCCTTTAGATGATAATATAGCAATAGCTATAAAGAAGGCAGAGGAAATTGAAGAAATTGTAAAACGATTACCAGGATTAGATTGTGGTTCCTGTGGAGCACCCTCTTGTTTAGCCCTTGCAGAGGATATTGTAAAGGGAAACGCAGAGGAAGTAGATTGTATATTTTTACTTAGAGAAGAACTGAAAAATCTAGCTAAAAACTTGGTGGATTTATCTATTAAAGTCCCCCCTGTTATATTGGGAAAAAACAGAAAGAAGGAGGATAAAGATGAGGGTAGATGATTTATATCAAATGACAGAGTTCCAACTTATTACAATTGGAGTAAAGGGTGAAAAGGAGATTACCGGAGGGTATTGCGGTGATTTATTGAGTTGGGTTATGGCACATGCACAAAAGGGAAATCTTTGGATTACTGTTCAAACCCATGTTAATATTGTTGCAATTGCAACCTTATTAGAATTATCTTGTATAATAGTGCCTGAGGATATTACTATAGAGGAAGAAACCATAGAAAAATCCACAGAGGAGGGCATAGCAATTTTAAGAAGTCATTTAAATTCCTTTGAAATTGCTAAGTTATTATCAGAAAGGGGAATGTAAAAGATGGATAAAGGTCATTGGGCGTATGATCTTCATATTCATTCAGCTCTTTCTCCTTGTGGTGATAATGATATGACTCCTAATAATATAGTAAACATGTCCCTTTTAAAGGGATTAGATATAATATCTATAACCGATCATAATAGCGCAAAAAATTTACCAGCAATTATAGAAGTTGCTAAGGATAAAGAAATAGTTATTATTCCAGGCATTGAGGTAAATACAAAGGAGGAGGTACATTTATTATGCTATTTTCCAACCCTAGATGATGCTATGGCATTTGATAAATATATAGAATCATATTTACCTCATATATTAAATAATAAAGAAATATTTGGAGAACAATTAATTTTAAATTCAGAGGATAAATTAATAGGGCAGGTAGATAATCTTTTAATAAATGCTCTTCATTTATCTATAGATGAAATATTCAGTCTTGTAAAGAAATGGGATGGAGTGGTAATTCCAGCTCATATAGATAGAGATTCATACAGTATTATATCAAATCTTGGCTTTATTCCATCTCATTTATCTATTACAACTTTAGAATTATCTAGTAGTGTAAAAGAGGAAAATTTTAAAAATTGGTTAAAAAAATATAAAAATTATCAATTTATCCAATCATCTGATGCCCATTCCCTAGAAAAAATCTTGGAAAGACAATCTTTTTTAACATTAAACAAAGTAGATATAAAAAATTTTTTTGATTTTTTTAATAGAAAGCATAGATAAATTATTATTTATTATAAATTTTCTGAATTATATGATATAATGTTGATAATTAAATAACAAACACAATTATAAGGGGGTTAAGAAAAATATGTCTCAAGCTGTTAGAACAGAGCAGGAAGAAAAGTTACAAAAGTTATTAGAAATTATTGAGAAGCATAAGGATGAGCGTGGAGCTTTAATACCTGTATTACATGATGCTCAAGAATTATATGGGTATTTACCATTGGAAGTACAGGAAGAAATTGCTGATGGCTTAGGTGTGCCGTTAACAGAGGTTTATGGGGTAGTTACATTTTACTCACAGTTTACATTAACACCAAAGGGCAAATACAAAATTGGTGTTTGTCTTGGAACTGCATGTTATGTTAGAGGTTCGCAAAAAATCATGGATCGTGTTATGAAGGAACTAGATATAGAATTAGGTGATACAACAGAAGATGGATTATTTACTATAGATGCAACTAGATGCCTAGGAGCATGTGGATTAGCTCCAGTGTTAATGATTAATGATGAAGTATATGGAAGATTGGTAGAAAGTGATATTCCTAAAATTCTAGAAAAATATAAATCTTAATACTATGAAAGAAATTTCTTTACATATTTTAGATATTGTACAAAATTCAATCAGTGCTAAGGCAAATATTATAAAATTAAAAGTGTTGGAGAGTACAATTGAAAATAAATTAGTTGTAATTATTGAAGATGACGGACAGGGAATGGATAAGGAATTTTTAAAGAGAGTAAGTGATCCATTTATTACAACAAGAACTACAAGAAAAGTTGGTTTAGGTATTTCACTTCTTAAGGCTTCAGCTGAAAGATGTCAGGGTAATTTTATGATTGATTCTGAAAAAGGGATTGGAACTAGAGTAAAGGCTAGCTTTCAATATGATCATATTGATCGTGCACCCTTAGGTAATATGGCTGAAACTATAGTTAGCATAATTTTATCCCTAGGACATAATACAGAACTGATTTATTTTCATGGATATAATCATCAAGAATTTATTTTTGATACTAGAGAGATAAAGAAGATATTGGGCGATGAGGTCTCAATTTTTCAAAGTGAAGTAGTTAATTGGATTAAAGATTATGTTAAACAGGGCTTAAAAAAATTATATGGGGGTGTGGAAAATTGAAATCCTTAAAGGAATTAGCAGAAATTAGAAAAAATACCTTGGAAAATATTAATTTAAGAAAAGGTAGAGAGGGTTATAGAATTATAGTAGGTATGGCAACTTGTGGTATAGCAGCAGGAGCTAGACCGGTTTTGACCACTATTATGGAAGAAATTAGCAATTTGGATTTAAAAGATGTTACAGTGGCACAAACAGGTTGTATTGGAGCATGCCGTTTAGAACCTATGGTTGAGGTATACTCACCAGATGGAAATAAGGTTACCTATATAAAAATGGATCCTGAAAAAGCAAAGGCTATGGTAGAAAGCCATATTAAGAATGGTAAAGTTATTGATGAATATACAATGACTGTTATTGATGGCAAAGTTATAGATCCAGTTACGAAATAAAATTAGGATAAAAGAAAAGAATGTAAGGAGGGATTTTGTTTGAATTTTTATCGTTCTCAAGTACTAGTATGCGGAGGTACAGGTTGTCATTCTTCAGGATCTGGAGAATTAGTAAAAAGTTTTAAGAAGGAATTTAAAAATCATAATTTAGAAAATGAAATAGAATTAATTACAACAGGTTGTTTCGGATTATGTGAATTAGGTCCTGTTGTGATTGTTTATCCAGAAGGTGTTTTTTATAGCAGAGTTAAAGTAGAAGATATACCGGAATTAGTAGAGGAACAATTTGTTAAGGGGAGAATTTTAAAAAGATTAGTTTATCATGAGTCAATGGATGAGGATAAAGTAAGATCTTTAAATGATGTAGAATTTTTTAAGAAACAAGAAAGAATTGCTTTGAGAAATTGTGGTGTAATTGATCCGGAAAATATTGATGAGTACCTAGCCTTTGACGGTTATAAGGCAATAGAAAAGGTCTTATTAACTATGACACCAGAAGATGTAATACAATTGATGAAGGAGGCAGGTTTAAGAGGAAGAGGAGGAGCAGGTTTCCCAACTGCAATGAAATGGCAATTTGCAAAAAGTGCAGTAGGAGATGAAAAGTATGTAGTATGTAATGCTGATGAAGGTGATCCAGGAGCATTTATGGATAGAAGTATTTTAGAAGGAGATCCTCATTCAGTAATTGAGGCTATGGCTATAGCGGCATATGCAATAGGAGCAAATCAAGGATACATATATATAAGGGCGGAATATCCAATTGCAGTTAAACGATTATCCATTGCAATTAATCAAGCACGCGAATATGGGTTAGTAGGAAAAAATATATTTGATACAGATTTTGATTTTGAATTAGATATTAGATTGGGTGCGGGGGCTTTTGTTTGTGGTGAAGAAACTGCATTACTTAACTCAGTAGAAGGGAAAAGAGGAACTCCTAGACCAAAACCACCATTCCCTGCTAATAAAGGGCTTTTTGCAAAACCAACAATACTAAATAATGTTGAAACCTATGCTAATGTACCTATTATAATTTTAAAAGGTCCAGAATGGTTTTCTACTTTTGGAACTGAAAAATCTAATGGAACAAAGGTATTTGCATTAGGTGGTAAAACAAACAATACAGGGTTAGTAGAAATTCCTATGGGTACTACTCTTAGAGAGATTGTTTACGATATAGGCGGAGGAATCCCAAATGGTAAAGAATTTAAAGCAGCTCAAACAGGTGGTCCCTCTGGAGGTTGTATTCCTGCTGAACATTTAGATACTCCTATAGACTATGATTCATTACAACAAATTGGTTCCATAATGGGTTCAGGAGGACTAATTGTTATGGACGAGGACAATTGCATGGTAGATATTGCAAGATTTTTCATGGATTTTATAGTTGATGAATCCTGTGGGAAATGTACACCATGTAGAGTAGGTACTAAGAGAATGCTTGAAATTCTAGAAAGGATTACCCAAGGAAAGGGAGAAGAAGGAGATATAGAGAGATTAGAGAATCTAGCAAATGAAATTAAGGATTCTGCTTTATGTGGTCTAGGTCAAACAGCTCCTAATCCAGTTTTATCTACTATCCGTTATTTTAGAGATGAATATGAAGCACATATTCGAGATAAAAAATGTCCTGCTGGCGCCTGTCAAGAACTATTATCTTATGAAATAGTAAAAGATATTTGTAAAGCATGTGGTATTTGTGCTAAAAAATGTCCCGTTAATTGTATTTCAGGGAAGCCAAAGACACCCTATGTTATTAATCAATCTCAGTGTATTAAATGTGGAACTTGTATTGAAGCATGTCCATTTGGTGCAATTATCAAGGCATAATTAATGTTTAAATTATGACATATTAACAATATGACACAATTAAAAAAGACCTCACAAAGGTCTTTTTTAATTGTGTCTTTTCTTTTTGCCTGTCCATGGTATAATATTATTATGTTAAGAATTTGTTTATATGCTAGGGGGGTAACTCATGTCTGAGCTTTCACATTTAAATGATGAAGGAAGAGCAAGAATGGTAGATGTTAATAAAAAAGACGATACAAATAGAGAAGCTATTGCATGTGGATCTATTTTTATGAAACCAGAGACATTGTCAATTCTTAAAGAAGGAAATATAAAAAAGGGTGATGTACTAGCTGTATCTCAAGTAGCAGGTATTATGGGTGCCAAAAAAACCAGTGAGTTAATTCCAATGTGTCATAATATATTTCTTAGCGGTAGTGATATTTCTTTTAAATTGAATGATGAAGAAGGTGAAATTTATATTGAATCCAAAGTGAAAAGCACAGGCAAAACGGGTGTGGAAATGGAAGCTTTAACTGCTGTATCTATTGCTGCACTTACAATATACGATATGTGTAAAGCAATTGATAAAGAAATGTATATTACTGAAATAAAATTATTAGAAAAATTAGGCGGTAAATCTGGACACTATAAAAGGAATGGTTAATGTTGTTAATTTTATATAACCCTAGAAAATCCTACAAATTTTTTATATAATAATTATTATAAATGTACTAAAACACCAAAATATCTAAGTGAATTTGGTGTATTTTAATGATATTTTATAAAAAAGAAGGATTTTATATCTTGGTGTCGAATTACAAAAAGTGTTTTTTAATTATCAGAAATTGTATTGTGTGATAAAAATATAGAGTAGTCTTATTATGTACTTTAGTGTTATTTTATATACTAACCTATATTTAAGAAACAATTCCTATATACAATTTGTTAAATGAGAGTATTGCACATTATTAAACTAATATGCAATAACCTTAAGCTTTGAAATAATAAATAAAGAGGTGATAGGGTAATGGAAATAAAACACGCAACTTTTCATGGAGGAATTCATCCTTCATATTTTAAAGAATTTACCAGTCACAAGGCTTTAAAAGAAGCTAGCGCTCCTACGCAGGTTATTTTGCCAATGCAACAAAATATTGGAGCTCCCTGTGAACCAATTGTTAAAAAGGGAGATTTTGTTAAGTTAGGTCAAAAAATTGGCGAACCTAAAGGCTTTGTGTCTGCGCCTGTTCATGCTAGCGTCTCTGGAAAGGTGATAGCTGTTGAACCAAGACTTCATCCTAATGGACAGAAGGTTTTATCTATTGTCATTGAATCCGATGGCAAAGATACTATTCATGAGGATATAAAACCTTATAATAGTTTAGAGGGTATTTCACCTAAGGAAATTGTCAATTTAATTAGAGATGCTGGTATTGTTGGGTTAGGTGGAGCAACTTTTCCAACACAGGTTAAGCTTTCTCCTCCTCCAGAAAAAAAGATCGATGCTGTAATAATTAACGGAGCTGAATGTGAACCTTTTTTAACAGCTGATCACCGGGTAATGGTAGAGAAGGCAGATGAAGTAGTATTGGGTTTGAAGGCAATATTAAAAGCCCTTAATGTTGAAAAAGGTTATATTGGGATTGAGGATAATAAGCCAGATGCAATTGAGGCTATTAAAAAGGTATTAGGCGATGATAATAATATAACTATATATTCATTGCATACAAAATATCCTCAGGGAGCAGAGAAACAATTAATCCACGCTATTACAGGGAGAGAGGTCCCTTCAGGTGGATTACCAATGGATGCAGGTGCAGTTGTACAAAATGTTGGTACTATAGTTGCCATTGCTAATGCTATTAAAACAGGTATGCCTCTAGTAGAAAGAGTAGTAACAATAACAGGCAGTGCAATAAAAGAGCCACAAAATCTTTTGGTAAGATTAGGGGTACCTTTTTCTGAAATAATTGAGCAATGTGGAGGTTTCTCCCAAAACCCTGGAAAGATAATTATGGGTGGACCAATGATGGGAATAACACAATTCTCTACTGAAATACCAGTTATTAAAGGAACATCAGGTATTCTAGTGTTAAATGAAGAGGAGGCTAATATTCCAGATCCAACTCCATGTATAAGATGTGGAAAATGTGTTGAGGTATGTCCTATAAACTTATTACCTTTATATATTTCAGCATATTCATTAAATGAACAATATGAAAAAGCTGAAGCATATCATGCTTTGGATTGTATTGAGTGTGGTTCCTGTTCTTATATTTGCCCTTCAAGAAGGCCATTAGTTCCCTCCATTCGTTTGGCAAAGAGGGAGATAGTAGCACAAAAAAGAAAAGGATAGGAGGTTATAAAAATGAATGATTTATTTTTGACAGCATCATCTTCCCCACATATTCGTTCAAAGGAAGATGTTAGTGTCATAATGAGAGATGTAATAATTGCACTAGTACCAGCATTTGCTTGTGCAGTGTATTTCTTTGGGATTAATGCCTTGATTTTAATCATAATATCAGTACTTTCAGCAGTTATTGCTGAGGCTTTGATACAGAAAATCACTAAAAAACCTATAACAATAAATGATTGGAGTGCAGCAGTAACTGGTTTATTACTTGCCTTTAATTTACCTCCAAGTGCCCCTTGGTGGATTGCAGTTATTGGGTCGGTATTTGCAATATTATTAGTAAAACATGCCTTCGGTGGAATAGGACAGAATTTTATGAATCCTGCTTTAGCTGCAAGGGCATTTTTGCTTGCCTCATGGCCTACAAAAATGACAGCAGGCTTTGTTTGGCCAAGAGCTGCAGCAGATGCAGTAAGTTCTTCAACTCCATTAGGAATGCTTCATGCTGCGGATGCTACAGGAACAGCAACTGCTGAAGCTTCAGCTACTTTGGCAGCAGTAGAATTGCCAAGCTATATGGACTTATTTTTAGGTAATGTAGCAGGAGTAATAGGAGAAACCTCAGCACTTGCACTATTAATAGGCTTTGCTTATCTATTATACCGTGGAGTGATTTCATGGCGAATTCCAGCTATATTTATAGGTACAGTAGGAGCAATGACCTTTGTATTTGGTTCTGGTGGCTTATTCACTGGAGATGGAATTTTCCACATATTATCTGGAGGGCTGATGTTAGGTGCTATCTTTATGGCTACTGACTACTCTTCCTCACCTGTAACACCAAGAGGACAAATTATATTTGCCCTTGGATGTGGTATTTTAACCAGTGTTATAAGATTATGGGGTGGATACCCAGAAGGTGTTTCCTATTCTATTCTATTAATGAATGTGGCTGCTCCACTTATAGATAAATATACAACACCCAAGATTTATGGGGAGGTGAAGGCTAATGCGTGAGATATTTAAATTAGCTGGAATTCTTTTTGTAATTACTGCAATAGCGGCAGTTCTTCTTGGTTTTACTAATATAGCAACTGCAGATAAAGTTGCTCAACAATTAGAACAAGAAAATATAGATGCTCGTATGGCGGCTTTGCCAATAGCTTCTGAATTTAAAAAAGTAGAAACTCCCGAATTGGAAAATGCTATACAAACAGAATTTCAAATCATAGAGGAAGTATATGAAGGAATAAGTGATAACGAAGTTGTGGGGTATACATTTAAAACTGTACCAAAAGGTTATGGTGGAGAAATTGTTTTAAATGTGGGAATTTCAGTGGATGGTAAAGTTACAGGTATTAAGGTTGTTAACCATTCAGAGACACCTGGATTAGGAGCTAAAGCTACGGAAGATTATTTCCAGGATCAATATAGAGATATACCAATAGATTCTCCTTTAGAAGTTGTAAAAACTACACCAGCTAATGAAAATGAAATTGAAGCAATAACTGGTGCTACTGTTACTACTAATGGAATTACAGACGGTGTTAATATTTCTGTTGATTTATACAATGAACTTTTAAAGTAATGATTTAAACCTATAGGAGGTGAAGCTTTTGAAACTTGGAAAAATTTTTATGAATGGCATTATAAAGGAGAATCCTATTTTTAGATTATTATTGGGAATGTGTCCTACTCTTGCTGTTACTACTGCTGCTATCAATGGTTTAGGTATGGGATTAGCTACAGCAGCTGTATTAGTAGGTTCCAATGCTGTTATAGCATTAATTAAGGACTTAATTCCAGCTAAAATTCGTATCCCTTCTTTTATAGTAGTTATAGCCTCATTCGTTACCATAATAGGAATGTTAATGAAGGCATATCTGCCAGCACTAGATAAATCTTTGGGTTTGTTTATCCCATTAATCGTTGTAAATTGTATTATTTTAGCAAGGGCAGAATCCTTTGCATCTAAAAATGGTGTAGTTTCTTCCATAGCTGATGGATTAGGAATGGGACTTGGATTTACACTTGCGCTTACTATTTTGGCTAGCATTAGAGAGCTACTTGGTGCAGGAAGCATTTTTGGTATTTCTGTTTTCGGTGCAGGATTTGAACCAGCATTAATTATGATATTGCCACCTGGAGCATTTTTAACATTAGGTCTATTATTAGGTCTATTGAACAAGATGACCCAAAAAACTCAATAGGAAAGGGGAGGAGAAATTTTGACTGGACTTTTGATTATTTTAGTAAGCTCTATTTTAGTAAATAACTTTGTACTAGCAAGATTTTTAGGTATTTGTCCCTTCCTAGGGGTTTCAAAACAGGTTGAAACTGCAACAGGAATGGGAATGGCTGTAACATTTGTTATGGCAATAGCTTCAGCGATTACGTATATTGTACAAGAATTGATTTTAGTTCCATTAGAAATAGAATATATGCAAACTATTGCCTTTATTCTAGTTATTGCAGCTTTAGTACAACTAGTTGAAATGATTATTCAAAAAGTTAGTCCAACTCTTTATCAAGCATTAGGTGTATATCTACCATTGATTACAACAAATTGTGCTGTATTAGGGGTGGCTATCTTAAATATTGAAAGTGGGTATAACTTACTTGAAACTATTTTCAATGGAGTAGGGGCTGCACTAGGATTTACCTTAGCTATTGTATTATTTGCAGGTATTAGAGAGCGTCTAGAACTGTCTTCAGTACCTGATGTTTTAAAAGGGTTCCCAGTAGCACTTATTACAGCAGGATTAATGTCAATTGCATTTTTAGGTTTTCAAGGACTATTATAGAATAGAGGAAAGAGGTGCTTATAAATGATAGAGCAAATCCTTTGGCCTGTAATCAGCTTAGGAGGGATGGGTCTTCTATTTGGAGGAGGTTTAGCCTATGCTTCTAAAATATTTGCCATTGAAACTGATCCCAGGGTTTCCAAGGTAAGGGATGTATTACCAGGGGCAAATTGTGGAGGATGCGGTTATCCTGGTTGTGATGCTTTTGCAGCAGCAGTTGTTGCTGGGGAAGCTCCTATAGATGGTTGTCCTGTTGGTGGTGCGGATACTACTGCTAATGTAGGAACTATTATGGGCATAGAACCTTCCACTTCTGAAAAGATGGTTGCAAGGGTCATTTGTAATGGTACAAATACCAATGCAAAGGAAAAATATAAATATTATGGAATTACAGATTGTAGAGCAGCATCAATGATAGCCGGTGGTAGCAAGGAATGTCAATATGGATGTCTTGGATTGGGAACATGCGAAAATCTATGTCCATTTGATGCAATTCATGTAAATGAGAATGGCGTTGCTGAAGTAGATGAAGAAAAATGTACAGCCTGTGGGATATGCGTAGATGCTTGTCCAAAATTAGTTATTGACCTTGTTCCTGTATCAAAAGAGGTGCGAGTTTTATGTAATTCTAAGGATAAGGGAAAAGAAGTAAAGAATTCTTGTGTTGTAGGATGTATTGGTTGTAAAATCTGTGTAAAGGCTTGTCCATTCGATGCAATGGAGTTTAAGGATAATTTGGCTTATATAAATTATGATAAGTGTACTAATTGTATGATTTGTGCAGAAAAATGTCCTACCAATGCTATCTATGCAAATTTTGCAAATCGCAAAAAAGCTTTTATAAATCAGGATAATTGTATAAAATGTACTATATGTAAGAAAAATTGTCCTGTAGAAGCTATTGAAGGAGAAGTAAAACAAGCTCATATTGTTTTAGAGGATAAATGTGTAGGTTGTGGTGTATGTGAAGAAAAATGTCCTAAGGATGCTATTACATTAAAATAAGTGAGATAAATTATAATAATCCAGCACTGACCCATATAATATGGTTCTCAGTTGCTGGTTTTTTTATGAAGAAGAAAGTTCGTCTTGCTCGCAAGGGACCAAATTTTCCTGCTTCACATGTTCGTGCGCATTTTGCATGCTTTCTTGTGATTTAATTGTGTATTTTTTAAGTTTATAAGCTTGTTTTAGATAAGAGTGAATGTTAAACTTATATAAGATTGACAGGAGGGTGAATGTTGAAAATAAAAAATATATTAATAATTATATTTATATTATTGATTGCTACGGCTTGTAATAATTCTCAAGAAAATAATGAACCTGTAAAAGCAAGCCATAATGGAATGGGGACAATTACAGATTTTATTGTTTTTGGAGAGCAGGCTGAGGAAGGAATTGAAAAAGCAAAAGAAATAATGATAGATATAGAACAAAAAATGAGTTTAAGTATAGATAATAGTGAAGTAAATAAAATAAATTCACAGGCAGGAATTGAAAAAGTAGAAGTAAGCGATGATACCTTTGAAGTAATAAGCAGGGGACTATATTTTTCTGAATTGACAGAAGGTAGTTTTGATATTAGTATTGCACCCATTACTGAACTTTGGAATATTGGAAAAGATGACCAAAGAGTTCCTAGTGAAAATGAGATAAAAGAAAAATTATCTTTAGTAAACTATAAAAATATCGTGCTAAATAAAGAGGAAAATAGTATATTTCTAAAAAAAGAAGATATGAAAATAGATTTAGGCGGAATAGCAAAGGGATTTGCCGCTGATAAAATAATATCTACTTTTAAGGGAATGGGAATAGAAAATGCTTTAGTTAATGTTGGTGGAAATATAAAGGTTTTAGGTGAGAATCCACAAAAAAATCGTCCCTGGAGAGTAGGATTAAGACATCCAAGAGAGGCTAGAGGTAGTCATTTTACTACAACAAAATTGCAGGATGGTGATACTGTAGTAACCTCAGGGGATTATGAAAGATTTTTTATAAACCAAGATATTCGTTACCACCATATTTTTGATGCAAAGCTTGGAAAACCATCAAGAACTGATATTATAGGAGTTTCTATTATTACTGATAATTCAATGGATGCAGATGGATTATCAACTAGTGTTTTTGTATTAGGAAGTCAAAAGGGACAAAAAATTATTGAGGATTTGGAAGGAGTAGAAGCGATAATAGTTACTAAGGAATTAAAGATAATTATGACAGAGGGCGCAAAAGAATATTTAGAAAATGTTAAAAACCAGTTATAGATATTAGGTGGTGTGTTTATAATTATGACAAAGTGGGATAAGATTTTAATAGTATCAATTATTGCAATTAGCTTATTTTCAATAGGTGTATTAACCTATATTAAAAATCAAACTCAAGTACTTTATGGGATAATTGAAGTTAGCGGTGTAGAACAAGAAGTAATTAATTTAACAGAGGTAGATAAGACCTATACAATTAAGGTTGAAAACGACGATAATTATAATATAGTAGAGGTTAACCAAGGTAGTATTAAATTTATTGAAGCTACTTGTCCTGATAAGGACTGTATTAGAATAGGAAATCTTGATGCACCAGGAGAAATTTCGGTATGTCTTCCTAATAATGTTACTATTAGAGTAGAAGGATTTATGGATGGCAAAGATGATTTAGATAGTACCACCTATTAGGATGAAAAATTTCCTTTATTTGATAAAAAATTTTTTATAGAAATCTTTTATTTAAATAAAAAAGATTGGTATAATAGTTTATGGTAGGTTTTACTATGAGGGGGAGAGTTATGAAAAATAGGAAGAATGCGCTTTTATTAATAATCACAATTGTTGGATCTATGATAGTGGGAGGTTTTATAGGAGATTTACTAAAAAATTATCTCTCAATATTTGATTATAATTATCCAATAAGCATTCTAGGCTCCCAAGGAAACCCATGGAATATTATTAATCTAAATGTTTTAAAATTATCCTTTGGTATGGTAATCAATATAAATTTAGGAAGTGTATTAGGCATACTTCTTGGCTTATTTATCTTTTATAAAAGATAGGTGATTTTATGAAAAGAATAGTATTAGCATCACAATCTCCCCGTAGAAAAGATATATTAAAACAAATTGGTTTGAAATTTGAGATTCTTCCTAGTGAAATAAAAGAAGAAATAGATAATAAAAAAACAATAATAGATAATGTTAAAACTATAGCATTGAATAAAGCAATGGATGTAGCAGGAAAAATACAGGGTGAGGCACTTGTAATTGGAGCAGATACAATGGTGGTTCAAGACGAGATATTAGGAAAACCATCCAATATACAAGAAGCAAAGCAGATGCTAAGTAAGTTATCAGGAAAAAGCCATCAAGTAATTACTGGAGTAGCAGTGGTTGATACATCAGATAATAAAAAAAGTACAAATCATCAAATCACCGATGTTACTATGAGAAATTATGGTATACAGGAAATTGACTGTTACATAGCTTCGGGTGAATGTTGGGATAAAGCAGGTTCATATGCCATACAAGGATTAGGAGCTTTATTAGTAAAGGAAGTCTATGGGGATTACTTTAATGTGGTTGGTTTACCAATTAGCCTCTTGGACGATCTTTTAAGGGAATTTGATTTTAATATTTTTTCATTATAATACCTAATTAGTCTATTAATTAAATGGGTGAAGAGGTGGAAAGATGCGGGAGCGTATTTATGAACAACATATGACCATTAAAGAATTCCCAGAAGAAGAAAGACCTAGAGAAAAGCTTATAAAAATTGGGGAGAGAAACTTATCTGATGCTGAATTACTTGCAATAATATTGGGCTCAGGTAGTAGAAGTCATACTGCTATCTCTTTAGCACATCAATTAATAAAGAATCAAAAACAAGGACTTAGGTTTTTATTTGGTGCTACAATAAGTGAAATAAGTAAGTTTAAGGGTATAGGCATAGCAAAGGCAACTCAAATAAAGGCTGCACTGGAGTTAGGTCGAAGATTATCTACTCAAAGTCCTATTAATATGATAATTGAAAAACCTTTAGATGTAGTTGAGTATTTAATGGAAGAAATGAAATATCTTACCCAGGAGCATTTTAATGTAGTATTACTTAATACAAAAAATATGGTATTGGATGTGGAAAATATCACAAAGGGTATAGTAAATGCTTCTTTAGTACATCCACGAGAAGTTTTTAAGAACGCTATTAGGAAAAACAGTACTTCAATTATACTTGCGCATAATCATCCTAGTGGCGATCCAACACCGAGCGCTGAAGATAAATCCATAACAAGAAGATTATTAGATGCAGGAGAAATTATAGGTATAAAAGTTATTGATCATATTGTAATAGGTGATGGGAATTATATAAGTTTTAAAGAAATGGGAATGTTATAATATAACAGCTGACAAATAGAGGAGGAGCACCATTATGAGCAAAGTATTTTCAAAAGATGTAGGGATAGATTTAGGTACTGCAAATACTTTAGTATATGTAAGAGGAAAGGGTATTGTAGTTAGGGAACCTTCTGTTGTTGCAATAAATAAAAACATAAAATCTGTAATGGCAGTTGGTGAAGAAGCCAAGAAAATGATAGGGAGAACACCTGGAAATATTGTAGCAATTAGTCCAATGAAAGATGGTGTTATTGCAGATTTTGATGTAACACAAAATATGTTAAAATACTTTATACGAAAAGCATATAATAGAAAAAAATTTGTAAAACCAAGGGTTTTAATATGTGTTCCATCTGGGGTAACAGAGGTAGAAAAAAGAGCTGTAATCGAAGCTGCTGAACAAGCGGGAGCAAAAGAATCATATGTAATTGAAGAACCAATGGCTGCTGCAATCGGAGCTGGGCTACCAGTAGGAGAGCCAGAAGGTAGTATGGTTGTAGATATTGGAGGAGGTACTAGTGAGGTAGCAATTCTATCATTAGGCGGGATTGTAACTAGCAAATCTATTAGAATAGGTGGAAATGAATTTGATGATTCCATTATTCAATATATAAAGAAACAATATAGTCTAATGATAGGAGAGAGAACAGCAGAAGAAATAAAAATACAAATAGGATCTGCATTTCCAATGGATGAAAGTGTTATGGATATAAAGGGTAGAGACTTAGTATCAGGTCTTCCAAAAACTGTAGAAATCAGCTCAAAAGAAGTAAGAGAGGCATTAAGAGATGCAATAAATAGTATTTTAGATGCAATAAAAAGCACATTAGAAAAAACACCACCAGAATTAGCAGCAGATATTATGGATAAAGGTATTATGTTAACAGGCGGTGGAGCCTTATTAAATGGATTAGATCAACTTATAAGATCAGAAACAGGTATGCCAGTAGAAATAGCTGAGGATCCCTTAGATTGCGTTGTAATTGGAACTGGTAAAGTATTAGATGATATAGGAATGTTTAATAAGGTTATTGCTGCTTCTAAAAGAATCAGTTAAGCAGATGGGGTGAAATTTTGAATTGGATGAAAAATCATAAATTTGGTATGATAGTAACTTTTGTTGCTATCATACTAATTATTTTAATATCCTTTACTTCCCAGGGTAGAGAAACTGTATCCTCTGTAGAGGGACTAATAAGTAAAGCTATGGTACCAGTGCAAAAAACTATATTTACTGGTTCTCAATATGTTAAGAATTTTTTTGGTTCTATAATAGAAATTGGAACTTTAAAGGAAACTAATAAGGAGCTAGAAGAAGAAGTAAAGGTATTAAAACAACAACAGGTAGATTTAGAAACCATAAAAAATGAAAATGAAAGATTAACTAGTTTATTAAATTATCAAAAAAATAATCCGCAATATGATTATATCGTAGCTGATATAGTATCTATTGATCCTGAGGTTTGGTTTAATGTATTTGTTATTGATAAGGGTTCAAAGGATGGGATCCAAAAAAATATGGCAGTAAGCATCAGTGAAGGATTAGTAGGCAAGGTTGTTGAAGTCGCAAGTGGCACTTCAAAGGTCCTCGCTATTTCAGATATAGGGAGTATGGTTAATGGAGTATCCTCCAGAACAGGAGACTATATCAGGATACAGGGGAGCATTGACAAAACATTAGAGGGTTTTATTGATCCGGATGCAAAATTAATACCTGGTGATATTATTGTAACATCTGGGTTAGGAGGAATCTATCCAGATAATATTATTATTGGAGAAGTTGAAAGTGTAATAAAAGAAGAAGGTATGTTAGAAAAAACCGTTATTATAAGCCCTGCAGTGGACTTTAAGCAACTTAATGAGGTTTTTATCCTTAAGAAAAAATAGGTAAGGAGAAAAAAAGTGAGAATATTTATTCTATCCCTATTATTGATGATTGAAATTATTATAGAATCGACAATATTTCCTTTTCTAAAAATAAGGGGAGTGACACCGGATATAGTTTTAATTACTATAATTTCCATGGGTTTAATTTATGGTAAAAGAGAAGGTATTATTCTTGGCTTAATAGGTGGACTATTATCTGATATACTTTTTGGAAGGGTATTAGGGCTCCATGCTCTACCCTATATGCTCATAGGCTATTTAATGGGTTTGGCAAGTGAGCGTGTATATAAGGAAAATAGAATAATTCCATTTCTTTTTACTATCATAGGAACACTATGTTATCATGGGATTTTTTACTTGATTCGATATCTAAGTGGTATTGATTTTTCTATTTCTATATATATTAAGGATTATACTAGTTTATCAGTTATTTTTAATGCAATTTTAGTAATATTTATCTACCCATTTTTTTTAAAGCTGAGCGAATGGAACCTAATTAAATAAGCAAAGGTGATTAAATGATAATAGAAAAAAACAAATATAGATTTAAATTTATTTTTTTAATTATAACAATTATCATAGCGGCTTTTCTTTTTCGATTAGCTCAATTACAAATTGTAGAGGGAGAAAAGTACAGTGAAATTGCTGAAAATAAGATGTTACGACATATAATTTCACCTGCTGAAAGAGGAAAGATATATACTAATGAGGGTTATACTCTTGCCACAAACAGGATTGGATATTCAGTTGAGATGCTCTATACTCAAATGGATGAAGATAAAAGAAATGAAATGATTCTAATGTTGACAAAAATTTTAGATAAACATCAAGAGGAATACGAGGATGAATTCCCTATTTTATTCCAAGAAGACGAAAGTTTAGTTTTCACCTTTGAAATAGAAGAACAAGAATGGAAGAATTCTCATGATATTCCTCTTGATGCAACTGCAAATGAAACCATTGATATCCTAAGAGAAAGATATTATGTTAAATCAGATGTCAGTAATGAATTGGCTATTGAGGCAATTACAAAGGTACACTTAAATGAAAATATTCCTATATCGTTAGAGCCTTCACCTATGTTTAGCTATGAAAAACAAGAAGAAGATTGGAAAAAATGGTATGGTTTTAAAGAAGAAGAATATAATCTTACAGCACAAGAATCCTTTGATAAAATAAGAGAGAATAATAAAATCGGGAATCACTATACAATAGAAGAAGCTAGAAAAATTCTTCTTATTAGAGAAAAAATTAAGAGTCAGGGTTTTCGTTCTTGGGAAGCCATAGAGCTAGTAGAAGATATAAAGAAGGAAACAATGGCAGAAATTATAGCCCAATTAAATGAGATGCCAGGAGTAGCAGTGAATCCTAAACCTATACGAAACTATCCAGAAGGAAAATTAGCTTCACATATTTTAGGTTATATAAGTAAGGTAAATGAAGCAGATGTCAGTGAAGGTGGATATAAAATGCGAGATTTAAAGGGTGCACAAGGCTTGGAAGGATCATTTGAATCTCAGCTTAGAGGAACAGATGGTGAAAGTCTAGTTATTACTGATTATAGGGGTAGACCTAAGGATAATTTTAGTCAACAAGGGAATATACCAATTCCAGGTAATAACATATTCTTAACTATAGATTATGACCTTCAAAAGGCATCAGAAAAAACCTTGAAAGATACTATTAAAAGTCTACAACAGGGAAGTAATGGAAGAAAAGCTCCAAATGCGGAATCAGGAGCAGTGGTAGCTATTGATGTTAATACCGGGGGTATTTTAGCATTAGCTAGTTATCCTTCCTATGACCCAAATCTCTTCTCAAAGGGAATATCTACAGAGGATTGGAAAGAACTTAATATTTTAACTAATGACCCTTTATACCCTCGCCCTCTTTATAATAATGCTACCATGGCAGCACTACCTCCTGGTTCAACCTTTAAGATGGTTACTGGTGTAGGGGCTTTGGAAGAAAATAAAATAAGTATTAAGGGGAATGTATATGATAGAGGTTACTACCCAGGTTATGGAGGTAATAAATTTAGATGTTGGCTAAGAAGTGGTCATGGGAATAGAAATATTACAACTGCCATTAGGGATTCCTGTAATGTATATTTTTATGAAGTTGGTAATAGACAGGGAATAGATACAATAGAAAAATATGCTAGAAACCTTGGATTAGGTAGTAGAACAGGTATTGAAATATCAGAATCCCAAGGTATTTTAGCCTCTAAAGCTACTAAGGCAAAAGGCTGGATGTATACAACATCTAATTATATAAGGAACACCATTGGTATTATTGGCAATAGTACAATAATAAATGAAAATGGTGATGAGCAAGAGGTATATACATCATATGCAATAGCTAAAGAGATTTTTGATGCGGTTGGGAATTTAGAAAAGCCTAGTAGTGATGAAATATATTCTATTGTTGCAGAAAAGCTTCAAAATAATAATATAAGGGATTCTCAACAAATATTTCAGATTTATCAATATGTATCCGAGGGAATGTGGACACCAGCAGATACTTTAAATACTTCTATAGGTCAAGGTGGGAACTCTCTTACCCCTATACAAATGGCTAATTATGTTGCAACCTTGGTAAATGGAGGTAAAAATTATAAAACTCATTTAGTCCAAAAAATCACATCACCCAATGGAGAAATAATAGAGGAAATAGAACCTGTTATAATGAATGAGATTGATATCGATCCAAAGAATTTAGAAGCAATAAAAAATGGAATGAAAATGGTAACTATGCCTGGGGGCACAGGTGCTAGGGATTTTAATGGTTTTCCACACCAAGAGATTGGGGTAGGAGCAAAAACTGGTTCAGCACAATATGGCTCTGAAGATACAGATTCTATGGCATGGTTTGTGTCCTTCGCACCCTATGAGAATCCACAAATAGCTATAGCTGCTATGATAGTAGAGGGGAGCAGTGGTGGCTATGCTGGCACCATTGTAAGAGATGTATTGGACAATTATTTTGGATTAGAAGAGGAAACAGAAACTAATCAAAGAAAATCAATCAATAATAATCTAAACGAATAGTTATATTTACAATATCTCCCGCCTAAATAGTAGGCGGGTATTTCATTTTGAAGTATTAAAGTTTATCTTGCCTGCAAGATAAAAAACATTATTATAACACAAGTGTGTGGACTATTTGTTATGGATTATAATGTAGGTATCAAAAATATTAGGTATTTTTTAATATAAAGAAGGATTTTTTAATAAGTTGAAGAATTAAATAATAGTCGAGAAAAATAAAAAGAACTAATATAAGATTTTTTCATAAATTTATAAGTACCCATGGAGGTAATAAAAGATAATGACTGAAGAGATTGTAGTATTTAAAGGAAGTAGGGATGGGTTACACCTTATTATTAGCAATGAAAATGAATTAAATGTCATACAAGAAAAAATAAATGAAAAAATTGCCTCTGCTAAATCATTTTTTCAAGATATTAAAAAGGTAAAATTAAAGGGGACAAGTCTTTCGCAGGAAGATTTAATTTTTTTAAAAAATTGGTTAAAAGAAAATCATGGAATAGAGATAGATAATAAAAATACTGATGATTATATTCAGTTTAATAAAAATTATACAAATGAATCTATTAATGAGGGTATTACAAAATATATTTATACTACTCTTCGTTCGGGAAGCAGTATAAAATATAATGGAAATATTGTTATTGTTGGGGATGTTAATCCAGGGGCGGAAGTGATAGCCACTGGCAACATTATTGTAATGGGCACCTTAAGGGGTATTGCCCATGCAGGGGTTTTAGGAAATGACTCCGCTTTGGTTGTTGCTTTTTCATTGGAACCTACACAATTACGCATTGCTAATACCATAGCAAGGTCACCAGATCATCAAGATTATAAACCTACTTGTCCAGAAAAAGCATGCATAAATGGAAATACAATTATTATTTTACCATATTATCAAAACTTATAAATTAAGCTAACAGGAGGGGAAAAAATGGGTGAAGTTATAGTAATTACATCAGGAAAAGGTGGAGTAGGAAAGACAACTACAGCTGCAAATATTGGTACTGCTCTGACCTTATTAGGGAAAAAGGTTGTTATTGTGGATGCAGATATAGGACTTAGAAATTTAGATGTGGTTATGGGTCTAGAAAATAGGATAGTATATGATATTGTTGATGTTACAGAAGGAATATGTAGATTAAAACAAGCATTGATTAAGGATAAAAGATATGAAGGTTTATTTCTACTTCCTGCAGCACAAACAAAGGATAAGACATCTGTAAATCCAAAACAAATGCATGATCTTTGTAAAAAACTAAGTGATGAATTTGATTATGTTTTGATTGATTGTCCTGCTGGTATTGAACAAGGCTTTAAAAATGCTATTGCTGGTGCTGATAAGGCAATTGTTGTAACAGCACCTGAGATTTCAGCAGTTAGGGATGCCGATCGTATTATCGGTTTATTAGAAGCAAATGAACTCAATAATCCACTACTTATTATAAATAAAGTTAGAATCGATATGGTAAATAAGGGAGATATGATGGATATAGAGGATATGATAGATATTTTATCAATTAAACTATTAGGCGTAATACCAGATGATCAAAGCATAGTAATTTCTACTAATAGAGGTGAGCCTGCAGTAACAGATGACAGCTCATTAGCAGGTCATGCTTATCGAAATATTGCTGAAAGAATTATTGGTAATGAAGTACCATTTTTGGATCTAAATGTTGACGAAGGCTTTATTAGAAAATTTGTCAAAAAACTTGGGTTTAAATTATCTTAGGAGAGGAGGAGATACTTTGTTTAAGATGTTTAGTCGTAATGATAACAATGTAAATAAAAGCAAAGAAGTTGCAAAAGAAAGATTAAAATTAGTTTTAGTACATGATCGTGCTAATGTTTCTCCTCAGTTTTTGGAAATGATAAAGGGAGATATCATAGGAGTAATTAATGATTATATAGAAGTTGATGAGGATGGTTTTGAAATAACTATGACAAAGACAAAACGAGAACAAGATGATTCTATGGTACCTGCATTAGTTGCGAATATACCGATTAGAAGAATGAAGAATAGAAAAAAATAAAGATTTACATAATAAACCTAATTTAAGGCGTGCGTTTTTAGCACGCTTTTCTTGTTTTTCTGTTTATACTTTTATGGTATAATTGATAAGTACAAAACAGTTAAAGGTGGGCTCATTGTGGATAGAAAAATATTAAAAAATTTCGATATTCCTTTATTTATAAATATAGTAGCACTTGTAATAATGGGTTTAATAGCAATATACGCATCAACACAAACATTTAGCACAGAACAGTCCATAAGATTTGTAATTATACAATCCGTAGCCTTTGCTCTAGGATTAATTGCTATGGGTGTTATTATAAGTATTGACTACAACCAATTTGGGATATTCTGGAAGTTGGTATATTTTATTAGTATTTTAATGCTAGTTGCAGTATTAATACCTGGTATTGGAAAGGTGAATAAAGGGGCAAGGGGCTGGATTGATTTAGGCATAGTTGAAATGCAACCGGCTGAATTTGCTAAAATTGGGATTATTATTACCTTTGCAAAATTGTTGGAAAACAGGGAAGATAAATTAAATACCTTTAAGGATTTACTTGTTCCGGCAATTCATGTAGGTATTCCCATTATCCTAATTATGCTACAACCTGATTTAGGTAATGCCTTAGTTTTCATTGTATTTACTGTTGGAATGCTTTTTGTAGCAGGAATTAATATAAAATTTGTATGGGGAAGTATATTGACCTTATTGGTGTCATTTCCTATACTTTGGAATTTTATACTTCTTCCCCACCAAAAAAGTCGTTTAACCACCTTTATGAATCCATATAATGATCCTTTAGGAGATGGGTATCATGTAATTCAATCGATGTTAGCTGTGGGATCTGGTCAAATTACTGGAAAGGGTTTAAATGCAGAGGATACAATGACCAATTTAAACTTTTTACCTGAACAATGGACAGACTTTATATTTTCGGTTATATCCGAATTAACTGGATTTGTTGGCGCAGCTATTATCGTCGTTGCATTTGCTCTATTTTTATTTAGATTATTACATCTGTCAAAAATTGCTAAGGATCAATTTGGTACACTCATTATAGCAGGTATATTCTTTATGTATTTGTTTCAAATAGTAGAAAATATAGGTATGACTATTGGTTTAATGCCAATAACCGGGATAACACTACCTTTTTTAAGCTATGGTGGTAGTTCCATGCTAACAAATATGATGGCTGTAGGTTTGGTATTAAATGTTACTATGAGGCGACATAAAATCAAGTTTTAGAAAACTTAGTTTTTCATTATCTACCATTATTAATCAAAAACAGACATAGAAATAATTTCTATGTCTGTTTTTTGATTTTTTTATACTTTTCTCGAATAGAGTAATAATATATCTTTTCTAAAAATATATTATATTATCTTAGGTTACAAAAGGATAATGTTAAATTAAGAGAGGAGAGGAGGCGTTACAAATGGAGGAAGATAAATACACAAAAAATAATGGTAGGATTCGATTAGAGCCTAAAATAAGAAGAACTAGACAGAATAAAGAACAATATTTTAATGACAGTGAGGATTCTGACATAAAGTCCTTTGATGTAGAAAAATTTATTAAAAGGAATGCTTTACGATTAATAATATCTATCATTATATTTGCATTGGTTTTTGCAATTAATTCTCTACCATTTTCTGTTGCCCAAAAAGTATCACAGGGAGTTAAATGGGCTGTGACTTATCATATGGATTGGGAGGAAGATGTATTAGAAAGGAGAAATATCGTACCTGCTATTAGTGATCAAATTAAAAAATTTGTAGGTACAGAGGAAGTTGCAGTAGGAGGAGAAGTTGATAAAGATGACAAGTATATATCTCCAGTCGATGGTGTTGTAGTCTCTCGTTTTCAGGATAGTGTTCATCCAATTTTTAATACTAAGATAGAAGCTAGAGGTATTGAAATCAAAGGAGAATCAGCAAGGAACATCCGTGCTATAGATAATGGAATAGTGCTACAACTACAGGATAGTTTATATGGAGGAAAAAGAATAGTGATACAGCACGATGATTTAACCAAGTGCGTTTATGAAGGTTGTTATGATATTTCTCTAAAACTAAATCAAGAGATTAATGAGGGAGATAATATAGGTAAAACAAAGAATATAGATGAAGGAGGGGAATCTGTATTTTATTTTGAGTTATGGAAGGAAGATAAGGCAGTTAATCCATTGGATTATATGGATCTAGAAGTAGATACAGTGAACTAAAGGATGTGAGCATCTAGTGAAAATATTAAAAATCCATGGTATAACTTTTTCTATAAACTTTCTTTTTTTCCCTATAATGATATCTTTATATATTATGGGCTATGCCGAGGAAATGATTATATTATTAGCTATTATAATGATACATGAATTATCTCATGGATTAATGGCGATGTTTTTGGGAATAAAAATTCAAGAAATACAAATACTCCCCTTTGGCGGGGTTGTTAAATTAGATAACACCTTAAGCTTTACCCTTGGTGAAGAAATGTTAATTTCAGCAGCGGGACCGATATCTAATGTAGTACTTTCCGCTACTGTATTTTTTTTGCAAGAATATTTTGGCTGGGAAAGTACGGGTTTTGATTTTATTATTTTTAGCAGCTTAGTTATTGGTATATTTAATTTAATTCCGGCATTGCCTTTAGATGGTGGGAGAATTTTCAGAAGTGCTCTATCCTATTTATTTGGATATAAAAAAGCTACTAATGTTGTTACAATAATATCTAAAGTATTTGCTTTTTTATTAGTAGCATTAAATATTTATTTGTTTTCATTAGGAAGTTATAACTTTACTTTTTTTTTAGTAGGAATTTTTATTTACTATCAATCGCAAAGGGAGAATGAAATTGCAATTTATTCTACCATGAAGGATATAGCTGCCAAAAAGGTGAATTTAAATAAATCAGGATCAATGATATCACAGCATATGACAGTATTACCTGATACAACCTTAGGAGAAATATTCAAGCAATTTACTTCAAAAAAGTTTCATATTATATATGTATTAGATGAAGAATATGCATTAAAGGGTATAATAACAGAAGATGAGATATTAACTGCAATATTACACTATGGTATGCATAGCAAGGTAAAAATAATATTGGAAAAAAGAAATAAATATTGATAGAATAATAATATTCAAGAGTATATTATAGAGGAATATTTACTCGTCGTACCTTTATGTAATAATCATATAAGATGTCTTCATATGCTTATACGGAAATGCCCACTTTTTTATGAAGGATAAAAAAATTATAGTAAAAAGGAGGGCATTAAGTAGTTGTTATATGAAATTTCTTAATACTATATAAAAATAGCTAACCTATTTGTAGGTATAGGGAAAAAGATTAATATGAATGAAAATACGGAATCTAAAGGAGAAACAACAAATGATGAAAAAATTAATGGATGATATACTACCTAAGGTTGAAAATCCAGTACAATATGTAGGTAATGAATTAAATAGTATTCATAAGGAGGTAAATGCTGATACCATAAGATATGCTTTTGCATTTCCTGATATATATGAAATAGGTATGTCACATCTTGGAATGAAGATATTGTATCATTTATTAAATGAACAAAGGGATGTTTATTGTGAAAGAGTTTTTTCACCAATGGTGGATATGGAAAAAATATTGAGAAAAAATAGTATACCACTATTTGCTTTAGAAACAATGGATCCCATTGCAAACTTCGATTTTGTAGGATTTACATTACAATATGAAATGAGTTATAGCAATATATTAAATATTTTAGATTTAGCAAATATACCTATTTTAAGTAAAGACAGGACAAAAGACCATCCATTTGTTATGGTTGGAGGACCTTGTGCGTATAACCCAGAACCCTTAGCAGATTTTATTGATATTGTTGTTTTAGGAGAATCAGAAGAAGTACTGCTTGAAATACTAGAATCATATAGGAAATGGAAAAAGAGTAAAGGAAGCAGAAAGGATTTTCTTCATTCAATTTCCTCTATCGAAGGAGTTTATATTCCAGAATTTTATAAAGTGGAATATGATAATGAGGGAAAGATAAGTGATTTTTATCCAATATCTAAGGAATATCCCAATAAAATTAAGAAAAGGATTATAAAGAATCTAGATAAAAGTTATTATCCTGATAAGATGATTGTTCCCTATACTAGTATAGTACATGATCGAATTATGTTAGAATTATTTAGGGGTTGTACTAGAGGATGTAGATTTTGTCAAGCAGGAATGATTTATAGACCTGTTAGGGAAAAGACTCCAGAGACCATAAGAAGCATTGCAGAAAAATTGGTAAAGAGTACTGGCTATGAAGAAATATCCTTGGCGTCACTAAGCACCAGTGATTATACACAATTAATACCCTTAGTTGAAAATCTTATTGAGGATTATAAAGATAAAAGGGTTGGCTTATCCTTGCCTTCTCTTCGTATTGATTCCTTTTCTGTTAAGCTTGCTGAGGAAATTCAAAAAGTAAGAAAGTCTGGTCTTACCTTTGCTCCAGAAGCGGGAACCCAAAGACTTAGAGATGTAATAAATAAAGGTGTTTCTGAAGAAAATCTAATAAGTTCTGTAAGGCAAGCATTTGAAGCCGGATGGGGTACCATTAAGCTTTATTTTATGATTGGGTTACCTACTGAAACCTATCGCGACATTGAGGGTATTGCAGTATTGGGGAAAAAGGCGTTAAGAGAGTATTTTCAAGTTGATAAGGAAAGAAGAAATAAAAATGTTAAAATAACTATAAGTGCTTCTTCTTTTGTTCCAAAGCCATTCACACCATTTCAATGGGAACCTCAAGATAGTATGAGTGAATTAAGAGATAAACAAAGACAATTAAAAGAATATATAAAGGATAAGAAGATAAGTTATAGTTGGCATGATAATAAAACTAGTTTTTTGGAAGCCGTGTTTGCTAGAGGGGATAGAAGATTAGGAAATGTACTTCTTAAGGCATGGGAAAAAGGGTGTAAATTTGATGGCTGGGATGAACATTTTCTTTATGATAGTTGGGTAGAAGCATTTCAAGAAGCCGAAGTAGATCCATCATTTTACGCCCATCGAAAAAGAGAATATGAAGAAGTATTTCCTTGGGATTTTATCGATATAGGCGTTACAAAGGAGTTTTTGATTAGAGAACATAGAAATGCTTTAAAGGAAAAGGTAACACCCTATTGCAGGGAAGGTTGTGTATACTGTGGTATTCAAGATCTAGATGGGGGGTGGACATGCTATGGTAATTGCTAGAATGAAATTTATAAAGGGGGAGGAAGTAAAATATATTTCTCATTTAGATTTACAAAGAGCATTCCAAAGAGCTTTAAGAAGGGGAGAAATTGATATTGCATATTCACAAGGTTATAATCCACATCCTAAGATATCCTTTGCAATGGCATTATCAGTTGGTATGACCAGTGAAGGTGAATATGTAGATGTAGAGCTAAAGGATTGGTATGATGCTGATGAATTAATAATTAAGATCAACAGTGTACTTCCCAAGGGACTTCAAATTAAAGAATGTATAATTAGTGATGAAAAACATCCTTCTTTAATGTCTACAATCAGAATGGGATTATATAAAATAAAATTATATATGCAAAATACTCCTAATAAGCTAGAAATAGAGGAAAGAATAAATGAGTTTTTACTACAAAAAGAAATTAAGGTAAATAGAACTAATAAAAGGGGAATTTTGGTTGAAAAGGATATAAGACAATTAATTGAAGCAATTATTGTGGCAAAGGTGGAAAAAAATAATGTTTACATTGAATTGAAAATAGCTACAGGCAGTCAAAATAATGTAAAGCCAGAATTAGTAATTGAAAAGCTTTTTAGCTTTGGAGATATACCACTTTTATATGACTCATTGAAGATTCATAGAGTCGATTTATTTGCACAAGTAGAGGGCGAATTAATAAGCCCAATTAAATTGTTCAATCAAAAATCGGGGAGAGAGAATATGTGAAAAGAATAATTATGGATATAAACAGTCAACAATCTAGAATAGCACTGACTGAAAATGAAATATTAAAGGAATTTTATATAGAAAGACAAAATTATAAGAGAATTGTTGGGAATATATATAAGGGAAGAGTGGAAAATGTACTTCCGGGAATGCAGGCAGCTTTTATAAATATAGGTATTGAAAAAAATACTTTTTTACATATAAAGGATGCTTCAGCATTAATAGAGAAGGATGAAAATGAGGACTTTGACTGGCCTCCTATTAATAAGATTTTAAAACAAGGACAAGAGTTATTGGTACAGGTAATTAAGGAACCAATAGCTCAAAAGGGTGCAAGAGTAAATACAAATATTACTTTACCAGGTAGATATATTGTATTAATGCCTACTTCAGATTATATTGGAATTTCTAGAAGGATTGAGCAGGAAAAAGAAAGAATCAGATTACGGTCTATTGCCCAAGAGTGTAAACCAGAAGAAATGGGAGTAATTATTAGAACAGAAGCTGAAGGAATAGAAAAAGAGGAATTTATTTCAGATTTAAATTTTCTAATAAGATTGTGGGAAAAAATAAAAAATAAGGATAGGCTCTCTGTTGCCCCTAAACTAATTCACAGCGAATTAGAGTTGCCTTATAGAATAGTAAGAGATTTATTTACGAAGGAGATAGATGAATTTATAATAAATAATAAAGATTATTATAAAAAAGTAGCAGAAATGGTTGATTTGATTTCATGTAGTTTAAAGGATAGGGTAATATACTTTGATGAACCTAATGAGCTTTTTTCACATTATAACATAAACTCTCAGATAGAGGACTTGTTATGTAATAAGATATGGTTAAGCTGTGGGGGATATATTGTTATTGACCAAACTGAAGCCTTGACGGTTGTAGATGTAAATACAGGGAAGTTTGTTGGCAGCACTAATCTTCAGGATACTGTTTTAAAAACAAATTTGCAAGCTGCAAAGGAGATTGCAAAACAATTACGCTTAAGAAATATTGGAGGCATTATTATTATAGATTTTATTGATATGAAGGATTCCCGGGATGAGACAAAGGTTTTGGAAAAGCTTGAAGAATGTTTTAAAGATGACAAAACAAGAACAAATGTAATGGGTATAACTCAATTAGGATTAGTAGAAATAACAAGAAAAAAAGCAAGAAAGTCTATTGGACGAATTCTACAGGAACCCTGCCCTTTATGTTCAGGCACTGGTAGGGTGATAGCTATGGATACATTGTTTATTCACATCGATGATATACTAAGAAAAAATCCACATTTAAAAGAAGAAGAAAATTTAAAAATTCTCTTACATCCTCATACAGCACATAGATTTGAGGTAGATCAAAATAATGTTTTGGTACAATTAAAAGAAACATACAACATAAACTTTGAAATTTTAAGAGATACTACTATCTCAATTAATCAAATAAAAATCTTAAAATAAAAAAATAAATATAGGAATTTATAAACAAAGTCTATGAAATTACATAGTATGTTCCATTTTTTATAAAATTCTAAATTGTGGACATATTTTAGATATAAACTGATATTTCACTATCAAGGTACTTATAATAAATATATAAATAATTAGAATATTGACAATTACTTCTTTCTTTGTTAAAATATTTGAATGTAGGTAGCCGCTCAAATCAGGTTTAAATCCAATACTTGGTACCTGCCTTGGCGAGTCTGGTTAGAGGAGGTGTAGTGATGTACGCAATTATTAAAACTGGTGGAAAGCAATATCGTGTTGAAGAAGGTAAAGTAATTAATGTTGAAAAACTTAATGCCCAAGCTGAAGAGCAGGTAGAATTCAACGAGATTTTGGCTGTTTCCAATGAAGATAAGTTAACAATTGGTACTCCAGTAGTTGAGGGTGCTAAAGTTGTTGGCAAAGTACTTGAACAAGGAAAAGATAAAAAAATCATTGTTTTTAAGTATAAATCTAAAAAAGACTATAGAAAGAAACAAGGTCATAGACAACCCTATACAAAGATTTTAATTGAAAAGATTGAGGCATAAAAAATGATCAATATTACTCTTTGGCAAAATCAAGAACGGCAAATAAATAAGTTTTTGGTAGAAGGCCATGCGGGTTATGGAGAAGAGGGTTGGGATATAGTTTGTGCAGCTGTATCGGCATTAACAATTGCAACATTAAATGGACTTACGGAATATGTTTTGTTACCAGTGGATATAGTTTTAAAAAATGGCTATGTACATTGTACATTACCTGACCAGATGACAGAGTTGCAGACCGTTCAAGCACAAGCAATATTAAAAACAATGGATTTTGCATTTCAGAATATTAAAAATGAGTACGATAAATACATGCGAATTAATAGAATAAATCTATAGGAGGTGGAAATATGATTAAAATGAACCTTCAGTTATTTGCCCATAAAAAAGGGGTAGGTAGTTCTAGAAATGGACGAGATAGTGAATCTAAAAGACTTGGAGTAAAAAGAGCAGATGGACAATTTGTTCTATCTGGAAATATTTTAGTAAGACAAAGAGGAACCAAAATTCATCCTGGAGAGAATGTTGGTAGAGGTAAGGATGATACTTTATTTGCTACTGTTAGCGGAGTTGTTAAGTTTGAAAGAAAAGGCAAGGACAAGAAGCAAGTAAGCGTATACCCACAAGAAGTAGTAATGTAGACTATTAGACCACTTCAGTTTAGCTGAGGTGGTTTTTTATGTAATTACTCAGTATTGATTATTATATTATTTTAGCGATAAAGTATATAAGAATAAAAATAACAATACAGGTCAAAATTAAAGTTGAAAGGAAAAGGATAATTGTTATAATAAAAATATATTATTTGAAAAGGGAATAAGGGTGATTTGATGTTTATTGATAAGGTAGAAATATATATTAAGGCAGGTAATGGCGGCCATGGTGCTGTAGCATTTCGAAGAGAAAAATATGAACCTTCTGGTGGACCAGCTGGAGGAGATGGTGGTCATGGAGGCAATGTTATTTTTAGGGTGGATTCAGGCATAAGAACATTAATGGATTTTAGGTATAAGAAAAAATTTATGGCTCAAAATGGGAAAGATGGAGGAAATAGCAAAATGAGCGGCAAAAAGGGAGAAGACCTAATTATAAAAGTTCCTCCAGGTACAATTATTAGAGATAAAGATAGCGGGCGAATTATAGCTGATTTGACAAAGGCTAATGATGAAAGAATAATTGCTAATGGAGGAAAGGGAGGAAGAGGTAATCAACACTTTGCTACTTCTACTAGACAAGCTCCCCGGTTTGCTGAGGGGGGAATACCAGGTCAAGAGAGACAGCTTATACTAGAGCTTAAGTTACTTGCTGATGTTGGTTTATTAGGGTTTCCTAATGTCGGGAAATCAACTTTATTAGGGTCAGTTACAAAAGCAAAACCCAAAATTGCAGATTATCATTTTACCACTATAATTCCTAACTTAGGTGTAGTAGAATGGAAGAATAATTATAGTTTTGTAATGGCAGATATACCTGGCATAATTGAGGGAGCACACTTAGGTGCAGGTTTAGGGCATCAATTTCTTCGTCATGTAGAGAGAACAAAGTTATTGATACATGTTTTAGATGTATCAGGCATAGAGGATAGAGATCCTATCCAAGACTTTGAAACAATAAACAAAGAATTAATAAAATATAATTCTAAGTTAGCTGGGAGAAAACAGATTATAGCCTTGAATAAAATTGATTTAGTGGTTGAGGAAGAAAATATAAATAAAATAAGAGATCAATTGAAAGAAAAGGGTTTTGAAGTTTTTGCAATTTCAGCTGCAACAAAAAATGGTATTGATAAATTATTAGATAGAGTAATTGTTTTATTAGATGAAATCGGAGAAGTTCCTTCTATTTTCCAGGAAGAGGATATAGATGAAATTTATACATTAGAGGATGAAAAATCCTTTACTATTAATAAGGAAAATGATCAATATACAATTGAAGGTAAAGATATGGAAAGATTAATATATTCTGTTAACTTTGAAGATTTAGACTCGGTTAGATTTTTCCAAAGAATGCTTAGAAAAAAAGGTATTATAGATGAATTAGAAAAAATGGGCATTAAGGATGGGGATATTGTTAAAATTTTAGACATAGAATTCGAATATTATCGTTAAAATGGAGGGTGACATATGTTAACAAGTAAAGAAAGAGCATACTTAAGAGGACTAGCTAATTCAATTCCTGCAATTTTTCAAATAGGAAAAGATGGGATAAGCTCTAATTTAGAACAACAGGTAATTGATGCATTAGAAGCAAGAGAATTAGTAAAGATGAATGTATTAAACAACAGTTTATTAGAACCAAGAGAAGCAAGTCAGGAATTAGCAAAAAATATACATGCAGAGGTTGTACAGGTAATTGGCAATAAATTTATATTGTATAAAAAATCAAGGGAAAATCCAGTAATCCAATTACCAAGGTAATAAGGTAGATGGTTGATGGTAGATTATAAATGGTATAGGGTATAAGGTAGATGGTAGAAGAGAAATAGTAATATTGTTAGGTTTAAGTGAATGGGGGAAGAAACTTTGGAGTGCATAGAAGAAAATAAGAAGATAAAAAAAATTGGAATTATTGGGGGAACCTTTGATCCTATACACTATGGTCATCTAATAGCAGCCCATTGGGCACAGGAATGTTTTTCGTTGGATAAAGTAATATTTATGCCAGCAGGTACCCCACCTCATAAATTAGATAATAATGTACTTTCGGCGGAACATAGATATAATATGACACTTCTGGCTACAAATGATCAGCCTAATTTTGAAGTTTCTTCAATGGAGATTAAGCGCAAGGGTCCTTCATATACCATAGATACTATAAATGAATTACATAGATTATACAAAGGGAAAGACACCCAGATATTATTTATCACAGGAGCTGATTCTATATTAGAGATACATACTTGGAAAAGGTATGAGGATTTGCTAGGGAAATGTTTTTTTATTGCAGTTACTCGTGAAGGTTATGATACACTAAAGCTAAATAGAAGGATTGAGGATATACACAAAATATTTGGGAAAAGAATTTTTAATGTAGAAATTCCATCTGTAGGTATCTCTTCTACCGAACTGCGAAAAAGAATAGGCAATAACAAAAGTGTTAAATATCTCGTACCATCTATGGTTGAACAATATATTATTAAAAATCAATTATACAAATAAGGAAGAATAGTTTAATTGATTTTCTCAAATAGAATTACCTATTTCTTGAATGTTTAAATTGTTTAGGAGTGAAATAATGTTGTTATATGAGGAAATAAATCATATACTTAAAAATAAATTACCCTCTCACCGTTATAAACATACGCAAGGAGTGGTAAAATCAGCAATAGAACTTTCTAAAAGATTTACTGTTGATATAAATAAAACAAAATATGCAGCTCTTATTCATGATAATGCAAAAGATTTAGAGGAAAATGAACTTATAAAATTAGCAAATGAATATAATCTTGAAATTGATGAAGTTACTAAAACTGAGCCTGCACTACTTCATGCTTTAGTAGGATGTGTACTAGCAAAAACAAAATTTGGAGTAGAAGATAAAGAAATATTAGAAGCTATAAAGTATCATACTACAGGTAAAGCTAATATGAATAAATTAGAAAAAATAATATATTTAGCTGATTATATTGAGGAAGGACGAAACTTTCCTGAAGTAGAAAACATAAGGGAGGCTGCTAAAAATAATTTAGATGAAGCTGTGTTATTAGCTTTAGATAATAGCATCCAATATATTATACAAAGCTGTAAGCTTATACATCCTTTTACAATTGAAGCAAGAAATGATTTATTGCGTAAGATATATTATAATAAAGAAAAAAAGTACTAAAATGTTAAGGAGGTATTTAATGTCAAGTAAAGCAATTGAAATTTCCAATCAAATAGCTACTTGGATAGAAGAAAAAAAAGGGAAGGATATACAGGTTTTAGATATTAGGGATCTTTCTTCATTAGCAGATTGTTTTGTTTTAGCTAGTGGAACATCGACACTACAGGTTCAATCAATTGCAAGCTTTGTTGAGGAAAAATCAGAAGATTATGATCTTTCCCTAAGAAGAAAGGAAGGCTACAGAAATGGAAGATGGATATTATTAGATTATAATAATGTTATTGTTCATATCTTTCATGAAGAAGAAAGGGAGTTTTATAAGCTAGAGCGTTTATGGCAGGATGCTAAGAATGTGAATTTTCATCAAGCATAGTGTTGACTATTATATATTTGTGTTTTATAATTGAGGAAATTACCTATTTAACTAGATAAATACAATTAAATATAAAAGTATATTTTGGAGTAGTAAACATATTGAATTTTTCAGAGAGCTAATGGTGGTGGGAATTAGTAAAGGATATTGTTGAACTCGCCAATAGCATTAATATACCGGTAAGTACCGTTATCTTAAGTAAGAAGAATTGTTAGCAGTTAAAATAGCAGTTAATTAGGGTGGTACCGCGGGAAACCTCTCGTCCCTATCTAGGGATAAGAGGTTTTTGTTTTACCTAAAGATAACCTCGTTGTTTTGTATTAAGGTGTAAAATATCTTGATATGCTCTTTTTATAAAAATTTATTAAGCTAGGAGAGATATAAATGGTTTATAATTTTAATACTATTGAAAAAAAGTGGCAAGAAATTTGGATGGAAAATAATAGTTTTAAAGCAGAAAAGAATGATCAGCCAAAGTATTATTCATTAGAGATGTTTCCCTATCCATCAGGGAAACTGCATATGGGTCATGTTAGAAACTATTCTATAGGAGATGTAGTAGCTAGGTTTAAAAAAATGAATGGATATAATGTTCTACACCCAATGGGTTGGGATTCTTTCGGACTTCCAGCAGAAAATGCTGCTATAAAAAATGGGATACATCCAAATATATGGACCTGGGATAATATAGAAAAAATGGGTGAACAATTAAAACAATTGGGTATTAGTTATGATTGGGAAAGAGAAATAGCTACTTGTAGTCCTGAATACTATAAATGGAATCAATGGATATTTTTAAAAATGTTTGAAAAAGGTTTGGCATATAAAAAAGAAGCAGCTGTAAATTGGTGTCCGTCATGTTCCACTGTTTTAGCCAATGAACAAGTAGTAAATGGCGCTTGTGAGCGTTGCCAAAGTCTTGTAGAAAGAAAGAACTTAAGTCAATGGTTCTTTAAGATTACTGATTATGTGGAAAGATTGTTAAGCGATATCGATAAACTAGAGGGTTGGCCTGATAAGGTAAAATTAATGCAAAAAAATTGGATTGGTAAAAGTGAAGGAGCTGAAATTACCTTTGCAATTGAAAAGATAGATGAAAGAATTAGTGTATTTACAACAAGACCGGATACGGTTTTCGGTGTATCTTATCTGGTATTTGCACCTGAACATCCCATAGTAGAGCAATTAATAAAGGAATCACCCCATAAAGAAAAAATTAGTAAATTTATTAAAGAAATGCAAGGTCTAAGTGAAATAGATCGTACATCCACAGAAACTGAAAAAGTAGGTCTGTTTTTAGATGCTTATGCTATAAATCCAATTAATGACCAAAGAATACCTATTTTAATTGCTAATTATGTGTTAATGGATTATGGTACAGGAGCAGTCATGGGAGTTCCTGCCCATGATCAAAGAGACTTTGATTTTGCAAAAAAATACAATCTTCCTATACCTATAGTAATTCAACCTGAAGGAGAGAACTTCACTGAGGTTACTCAATTAGAAGAAGCCTATACAGAGGATGGAGTAATGGTTAATTCAGGTAGATATAATGGAATGCATAATAGAGTTGCATACGAAAATATTGTAAAGGAATTAGAGGAGAAAAATAGTGGTAAAAAGACCATTACCCACAGATTAAGGGACTGGTTAATATCCAGGCAGAGGTATTGGGGTACTCCCATACCTATTGTTTATTGCGATGATTGTGGTGTAGTGCCTGTTCCAAATAAAGATTTACCTGTAAAGCTTCCAACAGAGGTAGAATTTAAAAACAACGGACAATCACCATTATTGGAAATAGAGGATTTTTTATATACAACTTGCCCTAAGTGTGGGAAAAGGGCTAAAAGAGAAACTGACACAATGGACACTTTTGTAGATTCATCATGGTATTATTTAAGATTTTGTGATCCCCATAATGAAGAAAAGCCATTTGAAAAAGAGCTGGCAGACTATTGGTTAGGGGTGGATCAATATATTGGTGGAGTGGAGCATGCTATCTTACATCTATTGTATACACGCTTTTTTGCAAAGGTACTATTTGACTTAGATATGATTTCAAATGATGAACCTATATCAAACTTATTAACTCAAGGAATGGTACTGAAGGATGGAGAAAAGATGTCTAAATCCAAAGGAAATGTTGTAAGCCCAGAAGAAATAATAGAAAACTATGGTGCTGATACTGCTAGATTGTTTATTTTATTTGCTGCACCACCAGAGAGAGACTTAGAATGGAGTGAGCAAGGTGTAGAAGGTTCCTTTAGATTTCTTAATAGGGTTTGGAGATTAATAGAAGAACTAAAGAATGATGAGATTATTTTCTCAAAAAAGATAGATCAAAATAATTTAAATCAAGCTGACAAGGATTTAAGATATGTATTGCATAGCACAATAAAAAAGGTGTATGAAGATATAGAAGAAAGATTTAATTTCAATACGGCTATAAGTGCAATAATGGAATTAGTAAATGCCGTATATCATTATAAGGATAAGGAAAAAATTAACAGGGAGTTAATGGGGGAAGTAGTTGAAACCCTAATAACTTTACTATCATGTTTTGCACCTCATATTACAGAAGAAATGTGGAAAATAATTGGTAAAAAAGATAGTGTTCATAATCAGCCTTGGCCTAAATATGATGAAAATGCTTTAAAAAGAGAAGATAAGGAAATAGTTATTCAGATAAATGGGAAAGTAAGAGATAAAGTTACTTTACCAATAAGCGCAAGTAAAGTAGAAATGGAGAAGGAAGCTTTAAATAGAGAAAAGATAAAAAATATGATAAAAGGTAAGGAAATTTTAAAAATAATTATTATCCCTAAAAAATTAATAAATATCGTTATTAAGGGATAAAATAGTTATAAAAGCTAGCTAGATATGGCTAGCTTTTATTTATAAGATATTGTTATACATAAATATATATTATAGGGGTTTGTTCATAATAGTTAATATAATTTTGCTCAATCTTTCTATAATTGTTAAGTTTAATAGATTATTATGATAAGATTTTATATAAATAATAGTATAAAAATGGAAAGGAGTGAATAAAACTATGAAAGTATCCCTTGAAGATATTCAGAAAGCTAGAGAATCTATTAATGATGTAATTTTTTCTACTAAGTTAATTCAAAGTAAAAAAATATCTACCCTAAGTGGTAACCAAGTTTTTTTAAAATGTGAGAATTTACAAAAAACAGGATCCTTTAAAATTCGGGGCGCTTATAATAAGATAACTAATTTAACAGAAGAACAGAAGAGTAAAGGAGTAATTGCATCTTCTGCTGGAAATCATGCTCAAGGGGTGGCACTAGGTGCCACTGCTTATGGTATTGATTCTACAATTGTTATGCCAGTTGGAGCACCTGTTGCTAAGGTTATAGCAACTCAGGATTTTGGTGCCAAAGTAGTTCTCCATGGTAATGTTTATGATGAAGCATATGAAAAGGCACTAGAAATACAAAGAGAATCAGGAGCTACCTTTTTACATCCATTTAATGATCCCTATGTAATTGCTGGACAGGGAACAATTGCCTTGGAAATATTCGATGAATTAAAGGATGTAGATGCTATTGTAGTTCCCATTGGTGGTGGTGGTTTAATTTCTGGAATAGCAATTGCTGCTAAGGCTCTAAATCCTAAGGTGAAAATTATCGGAGTAGAACCTGAAAATGCTTCGAGTATGAAGAATTCAATAAAAGAAGGGGAAATACAGACATTATCAACGGCAAATACTATTGCAGATGGAATAGCTGTAAAAACTCCGGGAGATTTAACATATAGCATTATAAAGGACAATGTTGATGAAATTGTAGTAGTTTCAGAAGATGAATTGGCAAATGCATTATTAATACTAATGGAAAATGAAAAGTTAGTAGCAGAGGGTGCTGGTGCGGCTTCTGTGGCTGCGGTAATGTCCAATAAAATTGATATGGAAAATAAAAACATTGTTGCTTTAATTTCTGGCGGAAATATAGATATGAATATGGTTATTAATATAATTGATAATTGTTTATTGAAAAATGGGCGAATGGCTGAAATTGTTGTTTCCATTCCAGACAAACCGGGAAATCTTCAAAGTCTATTAGAACTTGTTGCAAAGACAAAGGCTAATATTTATTCTATTTTCCAGACTAGATTAAAACCTTATGTTAGTATAGGATTCCAAGAGGTTTCCATAGTATTAGAAACAAAAAATCATAAACATATAAAAGAGATACAGGATATATTAAGAAAAAATGGGTATATAATTTTAGAAGATTGATTTATAATATAGTTAAGGGAATTGCTATATAGAATGTTCTACGATGAATTTACATATAATTTGTAATCATAAGCAAATAAGAGAGTAAATATTTATGCAATTTCCTAAGATAATGAGAGGAGGAAATATTATGAAAAAAGAAATTATTAGCACTTCTAAAGCACCAGCTGCAATCGGACCTTATTCCCAAGGGGTGAAAATCGGTAATTTTATTTATACTTCTGGACAAGTTCCATTTATTCCTGAAACAGGTGAATTAGTAGAAGGAGATATTCAAGCTCAAACTAAAAGGTCTTTGGAAAATATTAAAGCTATTTTAGAGGCTGCCAATACTAGCATGGAAAATGTGGTAAAAACAACTGTATTTATTAAAGATATGAATGATTTTGGCAAGGTTAATGAGGTTTATGCACAATATTTTACAGACAAGCAACCTGCTCGTTCCTGTGTTGAGGTAGCAAGATTACCAAAGGATGTAAGCGTTGAAATAGAAGTTATAGCTGTACTACCAGAATAAACAAATAATATTGGGAAGGTGGCTATTTAATATAGCCACCTTTTTTACAAAGATATAAGTGTTTAGAAATGGAGAGATAACAATGAAAAATTATAGCACCTTTGATATTTTAGGTCCCATAATGGTTGGGCCATCTAGTTCACATACCGCTGGGGCAGCACGATTAGGGAAAATGGGTCGAAGTATTGCTGCTGAAGAGATTAAAGAGGTTATATTTTATTTACATGGATCCTTTGGAGCCACCTATAAAGGTCATGGTACTGATAAAGCCTTAGTTGCAGGTATTTTAGGCATGGAACCCCATGATTCTAGATTAAGGGAAGCCTTTCAAATAGCTGAACAACAGGGATTAAGGTTTAAATTTCAGCTGATAAATATTGAGAATGCTCATCCAAATACTGTGGAAATGAAAATGATAACTATAAGTAATAGAAAGGTTAATGTGATTGGATCCTCTATAGGCGGTGGAAATATAAAAATTACAAAAATAAATGGACTAGAATTAGAATTTACTGGACAATATCCCACTTTAATTACAAAACATGTAGACAAACCTGGGATTATCGCTAAGGTTACAACAATATTAGCTGCCTTTAATGTAAACATTGCTTTTATGAAGGTATTTAGGCAAACAAAGGGGAAAATGGCTTCAATGATAGTAGAAACTGATCAACCAATACCACAGGGTTTACTAGATAGTATTCTTAATACATCAGAGATTGAAGATGCAGTAATAATTAATTCAGTATAAATAATACTAAACAAATGGGGTGTAACTATGACAGAATTTCATAGTGGAGAAGAATTATTAAAATTGTGTATAGAAAAAAATAAGTCTATTTCTCAAATTGTTATAGAGGGTGAAATGGAGTTAACGGAGCAAAGCTTAGAAGACATTATGTCAAAAATGAAAAATAGTCTTGAAGTAATGAGACATTCTATAAATGAAGGGTTAGAAGAAGATATTAAGTCTGTAAGTGGTATGATTGGTGGAGAAGCAAAAAAGATGAAGAAATTTTTTAAGAATCATATATCTATATCTGGAGAAAATATGATTGAAGCTGTAAGCGCTGCATTAGCGGTAACAGAAGTAAATGGAGCAATGGGACAAATCGTAGCAGCTCCCACTGCTGGATCTTGTGGAATTATCCCTGGAACACTATTAACATCTGCAGAAAGATTAAAAGCCTGTGATGAAGATATAATCAAAGCTTTATTTACAGCTGCAGGCATCGGAAATATTATCACACAAAATGCAACTGTAGCTGGTGCTGAAGGAGGTTGCCAAGCCGAAACAGGCTCTGCTGCTGCTATGGCTGCTGCTGGAATTGTAGAATTAGCAGGTGGTACACCAGAGCAGGCATTACATGCTGCAGCAATGACAATAAAAAATATATTGGGTTTAGTTTGTGATCCTATTGCGGGCTTAGTAGAAGCTCCTTGTTCTAAAAGAAATGCAATTGGTACTGCAAATGCTCTGATTTGTGTAGATATGGCTTTGGCAGGGATAAAAAGTATAATACCCTTTGATGAGGTTGTCGAAGCAATGTATAAGGTGGGAAGATCTCTTCCATACGAACTAAGGGAAACGGCTTTAGGGGGATTAGCAGCTACTCCAACTGGTAAAAGATTACAAAAGGAAATCTTTGGGCAATAAAATAAATTATACTAAAAAGAAACACTAGATTTCCCTATAAGCAGGTACCCAATTTAGCTTGCTAAATTGCGCTGATGCACTTAGTTGTCCCACCTAGAGGAAGCAGCATTACTGCTTTTTAAAACGATCATATTATTTCATTTTAAATAGGCGCTTCCTGCGTCTTCTTTTTTTTCTAATATATACATAGGTTCTATATATAAAAAACAATATAATTGCTATCCCTAACCAAATAAACATTTTTAAATTACTAAAAAAAGATAAAATTGAATTTGGAGCTTCAACACTTTTATCTGCGATTAAGGGTATAGAATCAATTTTTTTATTATCTATGGAAAAAGCTAAAGTTCCAAGTACATCTCCTTTTTCAATAGGTAGTTGTATTTCATCAGGTAATTCTATAGTGGCTGTAACTTCTTGGGTACTATTTTTAAGATGTGAATATTCAAAGGTCTCCTTTGCTAAGACTGAAAGAGATTCATTATTTTTATCAAGTGGTATTTCTTTTACTACTTCTCCTTCTTTTATTGCAATATCACGCTGAAAATTTTCAAAACCGTAATCTAATAAGGAGTGAGTATCTTTATATACTTGAGTACTTTCTCCATTTAATATTACAGTTATAAGGTCAAGATTGTTTCTAGTAGCACCTCCTATTAGAGCATATTTTGCTTTGGATGTATAACCAGTTTTTATACCGGTAGCACCTTCATATTGATAATTATTATAGCTTGTATTTCTAATAAGACGATTAGTAAGATATAGATAGCGGGTATCTTGTTTATTGGTTGCTGGAATTATATATCGATCAGTTGTTACTACTTTTCTAAATGTTGGATTCTTCATTGCTTCTTTAGCTATAATAGATAAATCCTTAGCAGTAGTGTAATGATTATCATCATGTAGCCCATGGGGATTAACAAAATTTGTGTTTATTGCACCCAATTCTTTTGCTTTTTCATTCATTTTTTGTGCAAATTTCTCAACAGAGCCAGATATGTCCTGAGCAATGGCCACTGCTGCATCATTAGCAGAATCAACCAATAAAGAATATAACAATTGCTCTCGAGTTAGTTTTTCTCCAGGTATTAAATAGATTTGACTGCTACCTAATTCAATTAAATTTGGAACATCTTCATTTATTTCCACAACTTTTTCTAAGTCCCCATCTTCCAATAATAGTAAAGCAGTCATTACCTTTGTAGTACTAGCAGGATATAGTTTTTCATCGATATTTTTTTCGTAGAGAATTTGTCCTGTTTTACTATCCATTAAAAGTGCAGAGGGAGATAAAATGTTTGGTTCAGCAGCTAAAGAAGTATTTGTAATTAGAAATAATAAAAGTATTGTTAGAAAAAAAATTTTCTGTCTCATAATATCCTCCTAAGGTGAGATTTACTATTATAGTATATCAAAAAAGTTTTTTAATAGGTATATAATATTACAAGAAATAAAAGGAAATAGAAATAAAAAGTCGAATTATTGAAAGGAACGGAGGGATAAATATGCAGGATTTTATGAAGGATAAAAAGGTATATTTTATAATAGTTGGCGCAATTCTTCTAATAGCAGGAGGTATCTGGTATTATCATAATGAAAATAATAAATCTATATTATTAATAGAACAAACAGGCATAGAAGATAAAAAAGTAGTGGAAACAGAGAAGTTTAACGAAGATAATATACAGGAGGATGAAACTAATAATAATAATATAGAGGAAGAGACAAATATGATTATGGTGCATATTGTTGGACAAGTAAGAAATCCAGGTGTAATTAATTTAAAAGAAGGTTCAAGACTTATAGAAGCTATAGAAGAATTAGGTGGTGCAACAGAAGATGCAGATCTTGAGTATGTTAATTTAGCTCAGAAATTAAGGGATGAGGAAAAAATTTATATACCTAAAAAGGGAGAGATTACTAAGGAAAATATTATTGCTAATGTTAACGATAACACAAATAACCACAATGATGATATAATTAATATTAATACAGCTAGTCTAGAACAATTAAAAACCTTATCCGGCATTGGGGATGTTATAGCTGGAAATATCATAAAATACCGAGAGACTAATGGAGGTTTTAAGAGCAAAGAGGAAATTAAGCAAGTTAATAGAATAGGCGATAAAATATATGAAGATATTAAGGAAAAAATAGAAATCTAAGGTATTAGGGAATAGGGAACAAGAAGCAGAAGGAAGGAATGATGATTAAATGTCTGAAAAATATAGATTAACACAAATGACAAGAAGCTCTGGCTGAGCAGCTAAAATTGGGCCGGGAGCCTTAGCAAATGTTTTAAAAAAATTAGATATAAAAAAAGATGATAGGTTATTAGTAGGTTTAGATAGCTCTGATGATGCTGCAATATATAAAATAGACGATGAAAATGCTATAGTTCAAACCTTAGATTTTTTTACACCGATTATTGATGACCCCTATGTTTTTGGGCAAATTGCTGCGGCTAATTCCTTAAGTGATATATACGCGATGGGAGGAAAACCACTAACGGCTATGAATATAGTATGTTTTCCCAAATGTGTACCAGCAGAAATATTAGGAGAGATATTAAGGGGAGGAGCTGATAAAATAATAGAAGCAAATGCTCTATTAGTAGGAGGACATAGTGTTGATGACAATGAACCTAAATATGGATTATCAGTAACAGGAATGGTACATCCGGTGGAGTTTAGAGCAAATTCACATGCAAAGCCTGGGGATGTTTTAATACTTACAAAACCTATTGGTGTAGGAATAATAAATACTGCTATAAAAGCAGATTTTGCCTCAAGCCAAGCTATTGATAAAGCTATATTTATAATGTCCTATCTAAATAGAGACGCAAGAAATGCAATGCAGGAAGTAGGAGTAAATGGATGTACTGATATAACTGGATTTGGGTTATTAGGTCATGCATATGAAATGGCAATAGCTAGTAATGTAACTATCGAAATAGACTATAATAGTGTACCAATTATAGAAGATGCTATAGAATTAGGTGAAATGGGGATGGTGCCAGGAGGGACCTATTCTAATAAGAAATATATAGAAGAAAAAACAGGATGGGGGGAAGATATTACCCCTATCATTAAAGATATTTTATGTGACCCACAAACCTCGGGAGGATTATTAATATCAGTTAAAGAGGAAAAAGCCCAATTATTACTATCAAAGCTAGAAAAGACACTTAAAACATCCTATGCACCAATAGGGAGAGTAATACAAAAAGGAGAAAAAGATTTAATAGTTAAATAAGGAATTAGTAAAAGTGTATATTGTGGAGGGAAAACATTGAATTTAAAAAATGATTTATTAAAAAAGATTCCGTCAGTAGATGAAATTTTATCCTTATCCAAGATAAAATTATTTTATGAAAGCACTTCCCATCAAAACATTGTAGAATGTATTAGAGAAGTACTAGATGATCTACGCAATGAAATAATAAAGCTTAGAGATGATGAAATTAATTTATACAATCTTTGTGAAAAAAGATTAGTTAATGCAATTCTTAAGAAAATAGAAAAGAAAAAAGCTATGAGCCTTAGATCGGTAATAAATGCTACTGGCGTTGTTCTTCATACCAATCTAGGACGTTCTTTATTAAGTAATGAAATTAAAGAAGCAATATGGTCTGTAGCTAGCGAATACTCTACTTTAGAAATGAATGTAGAAACGGGAAAAAGAGGATCAAGATATGATCATGTAGAAAAGTTACTATGTAAACTTACAGATGCTGAAAGTGCTATAGTTGTAAACAACAATGCAGCAGCTGTGATTTTGGTTTTAAGTGCATTAGCAAAAAATAAAGAGGTTATTGTTTCTAGAGGAGAATTAGTTGAGATTGGTGGGTCATTTCGAATACCTGAAGTGATGGCACAAAGCGGTGCTAAATTAGTGGAGGTTGGTTCTACAAATAAAACACATTTAAGGGATTATAAGAATGCTATAACAGAGGATACAGGAGCATTATTAAAGGTACATACTAGTAATTATAGAATAGTAGGTTTTACAGAATCTGTTTCTTCACATGAATTAGTTAAATTAGCAAGAGAACATAAGCTTCCTGCCATTGAGGATGTTGGCAGTGGCATTCTATTGGACTTATCTACCTATGGATTTTCTCCAGAACCTACAGTACAAAGTGTCATAGAAGCAGGGATGGATATTGTTACTTTTAGTGGGGATAAATTGCTAGGTGGACCTCAAGCAGGAGTAATTGTAGGGAAAAAGGAATATATTGATATTATTAAGAAGCATCCTTTAAATCGTGCCTTTAGGATTGACAAGCTTACCCTAGTAGCGTTAGAAGCTACATTAAAAATATATGATGATGGTGAAAATGTACTTAAGAGAATTCCCACTCTTAGAATGCTGACGGAGAATAAAGAAGTCCTATATGAAAAAGCGAAAAAATTAAAGCATAAAATGCAATTGAATAATCTAGATAAGGTTGCAACCATTAAAATAGTAGACTCTTTTTCTCAAGTCGGAGGAGGAGCTATGCCTCTAGAGCAATTACCTACATATGCAGTAAGTATCTACAGTGATAATTATACAGTAAATCAATTGGAGAAAAGTTTAAGATATAATAAGAAGCCTATCTTTACCCGTATATACAAAGAACAAATAAGCTTTGATATGCGGACTATCTTAGAAGAGGATATAGAAGATATTGTTGAGGCATTAAGTTCTATATTATTAGATATAAGGCAGTAGTTAGGAGGTTAATGATGCAAAATATAATTATTGGAACAGCAGGACATATTGATCATGGTAAAACAACATTGATAAAAGCAATGACAGGCAGAGAAACAGATCGTTTAATGGAAGAGAAAGAAAGAGGAATTTCTATAGAATTAGGATTCACATACTTTGATCTTCCTAGTGGTAGGAGAGCAGGGATTGTCGATGTGCCAGGACATGAAAAATTTATTAAAAATATGCTTGCTGGAATTGGAGGAATAGATTTAGTAATATTGGTAATCGCAGCTGATGAAGGCATAATGCCTCAAACTCAGGAACATTTAAATATATTGAATCTTCTTAAGGTAAAAACAGGAATTATTGCTTTAACAAAATGCGATATGGTGGATGAGGAATGGCTAGAAATGGTTGCAGAAGAGATAAGGGAGACTATATCCGATACATTTTTATATAATGCACCCATAATACCTGTTTCTTCTACTAAGAAGTTAGGTATTGATGAACTAATTAAATATATAGATAAGCTCACAATTGAAGTGGAAAATAGAGATAATACAAAGCCTTTTAGACTTCCAATAGATAGAGTGTTTACTATTACAGGATTTGGGACTGTGGTTACAGGAACTTTAGTAGAGGGTACTCTTAATGATGAGGATACTATAATGATTTATCCTCATGGTATTGAAGCTAAAGTAAGAAGTTTACAGGTGCACGATGTTAAGGTAGATAAAGCTGAGGCTGGTCAGCGAGTAGCTGTAAACATTAGTAATTTAAAAAAACAACAATTATCTAGAGGAGATGTCCTTGCTGCTGTAAATTCTTTGCAACCCACTATGATGCTGGATTGTAAAATTACGGTTTTATCTGACTCTCCTTTTTCTATTAGAAATAGAGAGAGGGTACATATTTATCATGGTACAAGTGAAATACTAGCTCGCATAGTACTTCTAGATCAAGAGGAATTGCTACCAGGTGAGCAAGGATATGCACAATTACGATTGGAAGAAAAAAGTATGGCTAAGATTATGGATAATATTATTATCCGATTTTATTCACCTATGGTAACTATAGGTGGAGCAATAGTTTTAGATGCAAATCCTCCTAAAAGAAAAAGATATAAAGATGAAGTATTAAAAGAATTAAAGCTAATAGAAGAAGGAAATCCTAAGGATATTTTATTGCATTTTTTAAAGGTTCATAGTATAGATTTTATGACTATAGGAGAAATAAATAAAAAAACTGGAATTTCCATTGGAGATATAGAAAAAAACTATAATTTATTAATAGAGGAAAAATCAATAAACAAATTTATAATAGGTGGGGAAGTATATCTAATTCATGTTGACTTAATCAATAATATTATAGATAAAATGAAATCATATTTAGAGTGTTTTCATAAAAATTACCCATTGAAACCTGGTGCTTCTAAAGAAGAGATCAGAAGTAGATTTTTTGGGAAAATTAAAATTAAAATTGTAGAGGAATTACTAAGGTATATTGAAGGCACTGGAATCATTAAAATTAATGAAGAAACAATTGCCCTTGGTAATTTTACAATTTTATTAACTGAGAAACAAAAGAGTATAGCACAATTAATAGAAGATGAATTTATAAAGGGTAATTTTAATCCTCCAAGATTTGAAGAGATTGTACAAAAAGGTGGTAAGGATATAAAAGAATATAGTCAAGTCTTTGAAGCACTTGTAGGGTGGGGTAAAATAATAAAAATAAATGAAGAAATTTATTTTCATGAAAGTAGTTATAATAATATCATAAAAATGTTATATGAGTACTTTGAAAGTCACCAGGAGATAAATGTAGCTAACTTTAGAGACCTATTAGGAACAAGTAGAAGATTTGCAATAGCATTGTTAGAAAACTTTGATCAGAAAAAAATAACAAAGAGAAAAGGCGATATTAGGGTATTACAACATTAATCCATTGGAATTCCATTGGAAAATTTTGATAAATTCTATAATTAGTATTGATAATTAAAATATTATATACTATAATGAAGCTAAGAGTATGATTTAAATTTAACAAAATATTTGGCTGGTCGAAAAATGCGGGAGAGTCAAACTAATTGACGCCGAAGGTGAAAGTTGTTTGTATCCCAACAAGCAATGAAACTCTCAGGCAAAAGGGACCGTATTTTGACAGCACTCTGGAAAGCGAAAAGCACCGAAGGAGCAACTCTTGTAAACAAGGGGAATCTCTCAGGTTCAAGACAGAGTAGGGATACATGGGACATCATGTTTATTCTCTATTCTGTTTTTTATTTTTGTATATAAGGAGTGAAGTGATTGAATATAATCTTTATTACTAATAATCCTTTAATTTATAAATCTTACTCAAAAAAGTATAAGGTTAGCTTCCATGATAATCATTATATTAAAATTCTTGAAATAACTAGAGATAAAATACATCAAGGTCATAAACTTCTAACCCATCCCCTATCAAGCAGCTTAAAGCCGAACGAGACCCCATATAAAACTATTTTAATCACAGAAAACAGTTCCAATCTAGACATTAATTCACTAATGATAATAGAAAATAGTATACAGACAACACAGAAGTTCCTAAGAGATAAAGTTATTTCAAATTGGGATGAAAGAAAATTAGAAGATTTTCAAATTGTTGATTTTGATTTAATTGAAAATGTTCTTAATTTGATTTAGTTGCAAAAAAGAGAATAATATTATGTATTATTATTTTAACATAAAGGAGTGATAACAATGGATAGTACCTATGATGTTGTTATAATCGGTTCAGGTCCAGCAGGATTAGCAGCAGGATTATATGCAGCGAGAGCAAAAATGAAAACTTTAATTCTTGAAAGAGAAAAAGCAGGAGGACAAATTGCTATTACAGATGAAGTAGCAAATTATCCAGGTTCAATTGAAAATGCTACAGGTCCAACATTAATTGCAAGAATGGTTGAACAAGCTGATGCTTTTGGAGCTGTAAGGGTAATCGATGAAGTAGTAGAAGTAAATTTAAAGAATAAGATTAAGCTTATAAAAGGAAGAAAAGGGCAGTATAATGCAAAAAGTGTAATCGTTTGCACAGGTACTAAGTCAAGGCCAATAGGTTGTCCAGGTGAGAGAGAGCTTATAGGAAGAGGTATATCTTATTGTGCAACCTGCGATGCTGACTTTTTTACAGATCTTGAAGTTTATGTAGTGGGTGGGGGAGATTCAGCTGTAGAAGAAGCAATGTATTTAACAAAGTTTGCAAGAAAAGTTACTATTATACATAGAAGAGATGAATTAAGAGCTGCAAAGTCATTAAGGGAGAAGGCATTTGCAAATGAAAAGATTCATTTTATATGGAGTTCGGTAGTTAAAGAAGTTAAAGGTGATGGAATAGTGGAATCCATGGTATTAATGAATAGGGATACAGGGGAAGAAACTGAGATTTTTGCAGATGAAGATGATGGCTTATTTGGCATATTTGTATTTATTGGTTCTGATCCTATAACAGAATTATTTGAAGACAAGCTAGAAATGGAAGGGGGCTATATTAAAACCAAAGTTACAATGGAAACAAATATACCTGGTGTGTTTGCAGCTGGAGACTGTAGAGTATCTCCATTAAAACAGGTAATAACAGCTGCAGCAGATGGGGCAATAGCAGCTGTACAGGCAGAAAAATATATTCAAGATGTAAATTTTTTATAAAAAAGGGAGGGTATATGATGTTAGAACTCGACAAAAACACTTTTGAAAATGAGGTTTTAAAGGCTGAAGGATATGTATTAGTAGATTTTGGGGGAGCAACTTGTGAACCTTGTAAAGCATTACTTCCACATATAATGGATTTTTCAGAAAAGTATGGTGATAAACTTAAATTTACTAAGCTAGATACTTCTAAAGCTAGAAGATTATGTATATCACAAAAAGTAATGGGGGTACCAGTAGTAGCTATTTATAAAGATGGTGAAAAGATCGAGGAATTGATAAAAGACGATGCAACACCAGTAAATATTGAAGCTATGATTAAAAAGTATATTTAAATAAAAGGCAATATATCTAGGCGATTTATAATAATCGTCAAGAGTTGCAATATATATATCTTATAAAGATATAAATTTAAAGAGGAGGTGAATTGGATGCGTCTAGAATTAGGCAATATTTTTATTAAGGACATACAATTTGGAAGTGAAACAAAGGTGGAAAATAAAACTCTATATGTGAATAAGGAAGAGCTTATTGCGCAAATAAGTGAGGATGAAAACTTAATAAGTGTAGATGTAGAGTTAGCTAGACCAGGTGAAAGTGTGAGAATTACTCCAGTTAAGGATGTAGTAGAGCCTCGGGTAAAAATTGATGGAGCTGGTGGAATTTTCCCCGGTGTTTTATCCAAGGTGGAGACAGTGGGAACGGGTAAAACTAATGTTTTAAAAGGCGCTGCAGTTGTAACAACAGGAAAGGTAGTTGCATTCCAAGAAGGAATCATCGACATGAAAGGACCAGGAGCGGATTATACACCATTTTCGAAATTGAACAATGTTGTTTTGGTATGCAATACAAAAGAAGGCTTAGATAAACATGCAAGTGAAAAGGCATTAAGATTAGCTGGATTAAAAGCAGCTGCATATCTAGGTAATGCCGGTAAAAATATAAAACCAGATGAGATTGAAACCTATGAGACTTTACCTTTAATTAAGAGTATTGAAAAATATCCAAATCTTCCAAAGGTTGCTTATGTATTAATGTTACAAAGTCAAGGGTTAATGCATGACTCATATGTATATGGAGTTGATGCAAAGCAAACATTATCTACTTTTATTAATCCAACAGAGATTATGGATGGAGCTATTATAAGTGGGAATTGTGTATCTGCTTGTGATAAAAATACTACCTATCATCATCTAAACAATCCAATTATTCATGATTTGTTTGAAAGAAATGGAATAGATTTAAATTTTGTTGGTATGATCATCACAAATGAAAATGTTTATTTAGCAGATAAGGAAAGATCTTCAGATTGGACAGCTAAGTTATCAGAATTTCTTGGAGTAGATGGAGTTATCATTTCACAAGAAGGTTTTGGTAATCCAGATACTGATTTAATTATGAATTGTAAAAAAATCGAACAAAAAGGTATCAAAACCGTTCTAGTGACAGATGAGTATGCAGGAAGAGATGGGGCATCTCAATCCCTTGCAGATGCAGATTTACTAGCTAATGCTGTTGTAACAGGTGGAAATGCCAATGAAATAATAGAATTGCCAAAACTCGATAAGGTTATTGGATATATTGAACCAATAGATATTATAGCTGGTGGATTTGATGGAAGCTTAAGGGAAGATGGTTCTATTGTTGTTGAGTTACAAGCTATAACTGGAGCAACAAATGAATTAGGCTTTAATAAAATAACTGCAAAAGAATTTTAGGAAAAAAATTAAACGAAAGGGGTAAATATTAATGAGTTTATTTGATGATAAAAAAATTATCATAATAGGCGATAGAGATGGTATCCCTGCTCAAGCAATCGAAGAGTGTTTAAAGTCAACCAATTCAGAGATTGTTTTCAGTTCAACTGAGTGTTTTGTCTGAACTGCCGCAGGTGCTATGGACTTAGAAAATCAACAAAGGGTAAAGGATTTAACTGAAAAGCATGGTGCTGAAAATATAATAGTATTATTAGGCGCAGCTGAAGGTGAAGCTGGAGGCTTAGCTGCTGAAACAGTTACAGCCGGAGACCCAACATTTGCTGGTCCATTAGCAGGAGTCCAGTTAGGACTTAGAGTATTTCATGTTGTAGAACCAGAATTTAAAAATGAAGTTGACGAGGATGTTTTTGATGAACAAATAGGCATGATGGAAATGGTACTTGATGTGGATGATATTATAAATGAAGTTAGCTCAATAAGAAAAGAATTTGCTAAATTTGATGATTAATAAAAGAAATAGGGAGAAGGGAGGGAAATTATGAGTAAAATTAGAGTTGTTCATTATATAAATCAATTTTTCGCTGGTATTGGTGGTGAGGAAAAGGCAAATTATAAACCAGTGGTAAGAGAAAGTGTAGTGGGCCCTGGAATGGCTTTTAATCAAAACTTTAAAGATGAAGCTGAAATAGTAGCTACAATTATCTGTGGAGACTCTTACTTTAATGAAAACTTAGAACAAGCTAAAGCAGAAGTTATTGAAATGATTAAAAAATATAACCCTGATTTATTTATTGCAGGTCCAGCATTTAATGCAGGTAGATATGGTGTTGCCTGTGGAACAATTGCAGAGGCCATTAAAAATGAATTAGAAATTCCTGTTTTAACTGGGATGTATATTGAAAACCCAGGGGTTGAAATGTTTAAAAAGAATCTTTACATTGTCTCTACAAAGGATAGTGCAGTTGGTATGAGGGATGCAGTTAAAATAATGTCAAAACTTGCTCTAAAATTAGTTAAAGGTGCAGAAATAGGAGCTCCTGAGGATGAGGGTTATATTACAAGAGGTATTAGGAAGAATGCCTTTACAGATAAAAGGGGTTCAAAAAGAGCTGTTGAAATGCTTGTTAATAAATTAAAAGGTGAAGAATTTATAACAGAATTTCCTATGCCAGTTTTTGATAGGGTAAATCCTAATCCTGCTATAAAGGATATAACAAAGATTAAGGTTGCAGTAGTTACATCTGGTGGAATTGTTCCAAAGGGAAATCCTGATCACATAGAATCTTCAAATGCTTCAAAGTATGGGAAATACGATATCGCTGGGGTTATGGATTTAACTTCTGATACCCATGAAACTGCACATGGAGGGTATGACCCCACCTATGCTAATGATGATGCTGATAGGGTATTACCAATTGATGTATTAAGAGACCTTGAAAAAGAAGGAAAAATTGGAGAACTTCATAAGTTTTATTATACAACAGTAGGTAATGGAACGGCAGTTGCAAGTGCAAAGGCTTTTGCTGAAAAAATATCTAAAGAATTAGTTGAAGATGGAGTAGGTGCAGTTATTCTAACTTCTACCTGAGGCACCTGTACTCGATGCGGTGCATCGATGGTAAAAGAGATTGAGAGAATTGGTATACCAGTAGTTCATATGTGCACAGTAGTTCCTATTTCATTAACAGTAGGTGCAAATAGAATTCTCCCAGCAATAGCTATACCACATCCACTGGGGAATCCAAATATGGAAAAGGAAGATGAAAAAGCATTAAGAAGGAAGCTTGTAGAAAGGGCTTTGAAAGCACTTGAAACCGAAGTTGAAGGTCAAGTAGTTTTTGAGGATTAATTCGATCTTAAAGGGTGATGTGCGTACATCACCTTTTTTTAAAGATAACTATAATTAATAAAAGAAAGATATCTATAAACTTTGGAGGTGAAATATTTGGTATATCCAATTATTAAAGGAGCAGGTTATGTATTAATAAATACTCCAGATATGGTAATTCATAACGGCACTACTCAGACTACAGAAAGAATTCTTAATCCAAACTCAGAATATTTAAAGGAGCTTCCTAAACACCTGCGTAGTTTTCAAGACTTTGTAAGTTATCCACCAAATCAAACATATATTGGTTTTATTACACCTGAGGATTTAGAAAAATATGAAATGCCTTGGTATGATAAAAAGGTTGAAGGAGCAACAAGACAAGGTAAATATGGTGAAATAATGCCCCAGGATGAATTTATTGGTATGATGAAAATAAACGATTCCTTTGATCTTGTAATACTTGAAAGCTCATTTTCTGAAAAAGTTAAGTTAAAATTAAAGGAACATCCTTTAATAAAGGATGAATTAGTCGCTAAAATAAATGCAGGTTTGGACATTATTGAAATTGAAAACTTAGTGAAAGTACATCACGCAGAACCAATATATAATAACAATGAGTTAGTAGGATGCGTAAAGCGTGCTCATGAGGTAGATATTAATTTAAATGCCCATGTGTTATTTGAAAATATAGTGACTAAAGCATCTGGTACTTTAGCATTACTAAATTTAATAAGTAAAAATGTTTTAGCCCCAGATTCTATCGACTATGTAATTGAATGTTCAGAAGAGGCATGTGGAGATATGAACCAAAGAGGTGGAGGAAATTTCGCTAAGGCTATTGCTGAAATTGCTGGATGTAATAATGCAACAGGCTCTGACACAAGAAGTTTTTGTGCTGGACCAGCCCATTCATTAATACAAGCTTCTGCGTTAGTTCAATCGGGTATTTATAAAAATGTTGCAATAGTAGGAGGGGGAGCCACGGCAAAATTAGGGATGAATGGTAAGGATCATGTTAAAAAGGGTTTGCCAATTCTGGAAGATGCACTTGGAGGATTTGCATTACTAGTTAGCCAAAATGATGGAGTAAGTCCTGTATTAAGAACTGACTTAGTGGGTAGGCATACAGTAGGAACAGGTTCATCACCACAGGCTGTTATATCTTCATTAGTTACAGAACCCTTAGAGAGAGGTAATTTAAAAATTGTTGATATAGATAAATATTCTGTAGAAATGCAAAATCCAGATATTACTAAACCTGCAGGTGCAGGGGATGTGCCAGCTTCAAATTACAAGATGATTGCAGCCCTTGGAGTCAAAAAAGGTGAATTACAAAGAGCAGAACTAACTACATTTGTTAAAAAGCATGGGCTACCAGGATGGGCCCCTACTCAAGGACATATTCCATCAGGCGTTCCCTATGTTGGCTTTGCTAGAGATGCTATTCTTAATAATGAAATTCAAAGGGCTATGATTATTGGAAAGGGAAGTCTTTTCCTAGGTCGTATGACCAATCTATTTGATGGTGTTTCTATTGTAGTTGAAAAGAACAATGGTGAAATAAAGGATACTAAGGGAGTTTCAGAGGAAGAAGTAAAGAAACTAGTAGCAGAATCAATGAGGAAATTTGCATCACATCTATTAGGAAATTAGAGGTGATATAAGATGTCAGAAGAAAGTATTAAAAATATAATTGGGAAAGTATTTAATGATATGGCTGATGCGCTTGAAACTGGAGGTTTTGAGAAAAAAACTACAATAGGAATTACTATTCTTGGAAGTGAACATGGTGTTGATAATATTGTCAAAGGTGCTGAAATGGCTCAAGAAAAGGATCCTTCTATCGAAGTTGTATTAATTGGTCCAAGGGTTGATACGAAATTAAAAATATATGAAGTAAATACCGAAGAAGAACAACATAAAAAGATGGAAGAACTTTTGGATTGTGGAAAAATTAATAGTGCTGTTACAATGCACTATAACTTTCCAATAGGTGTATCCACAGTAGGTAGGGTTATTACTCCAAGCAAAGGCAAGGAAATGTTTATAGCTACTACAACGGGAACTTCCGATACCAATAGAATAGAAGGTATGATTAAAAATGCTATACACGGGATTGTAGTAGCTAAAGCTATGGGTTTTAAAAAACCTACATTAGGGGTCCTAAATGTTGATGGATCAAGGCAGGTAGTAAGAACATTAAAGGAGCTAAAATCAGAAGGATATGATATAGATTTTGCAGAATCCATGAGAGCAGGTGGTGGTTCTGTAATGAGGGGTAACGATTTATTAGCTGGGACTCCGGACATAATGGTTACAGATTCATTAACCGGTAATTTGCTTATGAAAGTATTTTCATCCTTTACAACAGGAGGAGACTATGAAGCGATGGGCTTTGGGTATGGTCCTGGAGTTGGTGATGATTATGAAAGGACCATTTTAATTCTTTCCAGAGCTTCTGGAGAACCTGTTGTGGCAAATGCTATTGCATTTGCTGGAGAATTATCCAAAGGGAAAGTTAAGGATATATCAAAAGAAGAATTTAATAAAGCATATAATGCTAAGTTAAAAGATATATTACAGAATATTAATAAAGATAAGAAGGAGGGAATAAAAGAAAAGGTAGAAATTACAGCACCAAATAAAGAAGTTGTAGCAGCAACAATTGAAGGTATCGATATAATGGTTCTTGATGATGCTGTACATATATTATGGTGTAATGGAATATATGCAGAAAGTGGAATGGGCTGCACAGGACCAATAATAATGGTAAATGAAGAAAAATTAAAAAAGGCAGAAGAAATTCTATTTAAAGAAGGATACATTTCCGAATAGTCCTATAACATAATTCATTTATAAATTATATTTTATGTTTTTGTACAGCCTTTTGTGAAGCAGGTAAGCTGTTTATTTTAAGAGATAAACTAACCTGCTTCACTATTTATTAATTTTCAGGTATTTTATACAAATGACAACTGGCGTTAAATCAAAATTACAAAAACAGCGTTGTAAATGGGAAAAATACATGATATAATTCAATAGTATCAATGCTTTTAACAATTATGGGGATAGATGGGTGCTGGTGTGCCTCCTGGTCTTCAAAACCAGTCGCGGGGCGTTAGGAGCGTCCTGGGTGGGTTCGATTCCCACATATTCCCGCCATTTAATTCATATAACTAGATTTAAGCCACTTTAGATATTTAAAAAAGTGGCTTTAATTTTATTAATCTTAAAATAACTAAGGATGGTAGGGTATATTAATGAAAAATTCTATATATAGCATAAAGGGTTCTAACAAAAGAAATGACATTCTAAAATTATTAGCCATTATAACAATGCTCATTGACCATTTGGGTTATATTTTCTTTCCTGACATTATTTTTCTTCGAGTGATTGGTAGAATAGCTTTTCCCATCTTTGCATATCATATCTCTATCGGTTATATTAATACATCTAATTTAAGAAATTATGCAATTAGATTATTTTTATTTGGATTAATATCACAATTACCTTATAATATGTTATTTAAAAATGGTTTGAATATATTTTTCACTTTATTTCTTGGTTTAATTTTTATATATTCTGTTGATAAAAAAAAATATATTGTTCTTGCTCTGGTTATATTATCACCAATCATTTTTGATATTGAATATGGATATTATGGACTTTTTATTATATTATCATTTTATTATTTTAGGGAAAATCATAATAACACAATCCTTAGCATTACATTTATAAACATTATATACTTTATAAATTATAATTTTAGTATCCAGATTTTTAGTTTATTAGCACTATGGCTTATTCATAGAGATTGGAAAATAAAAATAAAGTTAAATAAATATTTATATTATAGCTTCTATCCATTGCATATAGGAATTTTATATATAATAAGTACACTAGTGAATATTAGATAATAATAGATATAATTTTAAGTCTAATTTATTCCTGATTTGAATGATTATTCTTTGATTTAGGTAGAATAGATATAGAGTATATTAAAATAAGAATATTTTAAATTATCTATTCTTTAGGAGGTAAAAAAATGGAAAAGAAGTTAAATCTCTTAGTCTTTAGTGGAGAATACGATAAGGTTTTAGCAGCATTAATTTTAGCTAATGGAGCTAAGGACATGGGTATGGAGGTTACTATATTTTTTGCTTTTTGGGGATTATTGGCTGTTAGAGAAGGGAATGTAGAAGAACATTTTGAGAAAAACTTTTTTGAAAAGACCTTGGAAATGTTTACCCCAAAGGAGGCTGAAGAGCTGCCCTTGTCATATATGAATATGGGTGGTATGGGGCAAGGTATGTTAAAAAAAATGATGCAACAAAGTAATAAGCCTATTTTAAATGATTTTCTTGAGGGCGCTAGAAAGAAAAATATAAAATTTTATGGTTGTAAGTTATCCCAAGAAGTAATGGGATTTAAAGAAGAAGAGTTAATACCAGAATTAGAAATAATTGAAGTGAATAAGTATTTAGAAGATGCTTTAAAATCTGATATACAATTATTTATATAGGTTAAAAATATTAGGTAGATGTATGTTAATGGAAATACTTAACTCATTAAATAGACCTACCTAATATCTCGGTACTATATTTAATTACTAAATCATATTTTTATCAACATAGATAGTTAATTTTCCAAGACAATTAACATAATTACCGAATTCATTATCATACCAACCAAATATCTTAGCATGGGTAACAGGAAGATTCACATCCTGTTTTGTATCTATTCCAGACTCTCTTAATGTTTCTGCACTAAGCTGTAAAAATCCAGTTCTTGTATGATTTTCATGTCCTTCAATTATAACTGCAGCTTGATATCCCATTAAATCAGAAGATACATTCTGCTCTTCGCTGTAAACAAGTAGATCCTTTTGAGCACCTGAAGCTGCTTTTTTATATATATTATTGATAAATTCTCTACTTATTATTGGATCTCCAGTTTCATTAAGATCTGTACGAAAGGTTATATTTAATGATATAAGAGATACAGTACTTGTTGGCACTCTTACAGAATCAGCCATAAAGCCCACCTTTTTAATCTCTGGAAGTATCTCTTCTAAAGCAATAGCAGCACCTGTCGAGGTTGGAATAATATTATTAAATACTGACCTATTTCTTCTTAGATCATTAGTTCCAGCTTTAGGTGATGCATCTAGTATATTCTGGTTATTTGTTGCAGAGTGTACTGTGGACATAGATGCAGTAATAATCCTTGAGGTCTCTTCAGTATCAAGAAGAGGTTTTATCATATGCGCCAAACCTGTTGTTGTACAGCTTGCTGATGATAGAATATGATTATTTGCAGGATCATAATTAAAGTGGTTTACTCCATATACAAACATAGCACTATCATCAGGCATTTTTTGTGATGAATCTTTTATTTTAAATGGAGCGCTTGCTATTACCTTTTCTGCTCCTCCCTCTAAATGACCTCTAATACTTCCCCTTGAATGATCAGCAGCTAATGTTGGATCTAAAAATACACCAGTACAATCAACAACTAGTCTGACACCCTCCCTTGCCCAGTCAATATTTCTTGGATTTCTTTCCTTTTTTAATACTTTTACAATAACACCATTTATATTAAATATACACTCAGCTTCATCTATTATAACTACATTGCAGGATTTTCCAGTGTAACCAAATAAGAATCTATCAATTGTCCCGTATGTAGAATCTTTTGTTAGATAATGAATTATATCATCGATTTTTTTTCCGATTTCACGACCAGCATTAATTACTATACTATCAAAATGTTGTAGATTTAGATGATTCCATAAAGTAAGCTTCCCAATACGACCTATACCATTTATGCCTAGAATTCTTTTGCTTTTTAAAGGTAAATCCATATAAACACTCCCAAACTATTTAAATTTTGTCCGAATTAATTTTATCACATACTTATATATTTTCATAGTCAAAATCATACAAAATGTTCTCTCTTGCTCTAATTATGATACTACATTTAATATATGTAGTACATTATAAACATATTAATCATCATAAAGTATATCATATTTACCCCTATATACATTGCCTAGATTACCATCAATTGAAATTTTATCTCCAGTAGTAAGGGTTACACCGTTTATGGTACATTTTTTTTCAGTTTCATTTACTATTAATCCCTTGCAATTTACAATACATACTTTGCCTAAACTAGCTGCTGTAACAGCAGCATGGGATGTTACCCCTCCTTTTCCAGTAATAAGACCATGGCATTTAAAGATTAAAGGTATATCGTCAGGCACTGTATCAGGTCTTACAAGAATAAGTTTTTCATTAGGATAGTCTTTAATAGCTAAATCTAAATCTTCCATATCAAAAGCTAATATTCCTGATAATGCTCCGCCTCCAATTCCTATTCCTAAGCCTATTAGTTTCATTTGATCTGGGGTTGGAATAAAGGTTGAATGAGGTTTTTGTTTTTTGAGTTTTTGTTTTCTAGTTTGTAGAATATATAAATCTTCAGGATTTTCGGATTCAAATGTAAATTCTATCTCTTGATGCATAAAACCATAAGTTTCTATTAATTGAACTGATAAATCAAGTAGGGTATTATAAATATCAGGAAATGCAGATTCAAGGGATATGTTGCTATCAATATAATATTGCTTTCGTTGATTTTCACTAATAGGGAGAGTATGCACAAGGCCGGAAACTATATCTTCACCTTGGCTATACAAAGTAAAATCTCCATATAGATTTATTCCTGATTTATCATTTATAAGACTGTTAGTAAATACAACACCTGTTCCTGAAGAGGAAGACAAATTACCTAAAGCCATCTTTTGAACTATAACTGCAGTTCCCCATTCATCAGCAATTTGTAGATGTTCCCTGAAGGATATTGCTCTTTCAGAAGACCATGAATCAATTACATTAAAAATAGCTTGTTTTAATTGTTTGAAGGGGTTATTTTCAATATATACACCATAATCCTTTAATACTTTTTTGTATGAATTAACAATTCCCTTCATCTGTTCTGGAGTAAAATGTATTTTCAGTTCAACATTATGTCTATTTTTATGATCATGCATAATATTATCAAATATATCTCTTTCTATACCATAAGCCATACCCCAACTTTGAATGAAACGCCTGTAGCAATCCCATGCAGTCCACTCATGACCTGGTTTTTTACTAAAGGCTTCTGCAATTTCATCATTCATACCTACATTTAAGAATGTTCTCATTGCTCCAGGCATAGAAATTGCAGTTCCAGAACGAATTGAGAAAAGTAAAGGGTTATTTGGATTACCGAATTGTTGTTTTGTGCATTTTTCGACTTCCCAAATATGATTTAATATAAAATGATCTAATTCCTGAACAATATAAGGATGTTCTTTAACATTATCTTTATGTCTAAAAACTTCTGTTGTGAGTACAAATCCAGGAGGTATTGGGAATTCATAGGATATCAATTTCTTTAAAAAATATGCCTTTGCACCAAGAAATATGGGGTTATCCATTTCAACTGTTTCCTTAGATAAGGAGCTTATAGTCAAATCTGGGTCGTAGGTCATCATCTTTTTGATAAAATCATTAGAATAGTTATCTATCATAGTTCTTAAGGTACTAATTATACTTGTAATAAAGTTATCTAAATCTTGTACTAGAAAAGCTGATGATAGATTTTCTCTAAAAAATTTCTCGGATTCCATGTGGTAAAGATGTTTATTTTCTGCATCTAGTGTTGTTTCTTCAAATTCAAATAGTTGTGGTATTATCTCCTTTAGGGGACTCTTATAGACATCTAAAAAATACTCATTAATTATTTGTTTAATATCCTGTGCCATAAATTGAAATATATTTATATACTGTTCCAGCGTAAAGCTTGGAGAAGTAAGACTATATTTAAACATTTCAAAATTAGAATTAAAACCTTGATTATGTATACCATCAAGTTCAAGTCCTTCTTTGAATAATTCCAACACTTCAAGTATGTGCCTGAAGGTTTTTGCTGTTATATATTCAAGGTTAAGTGATTCTAGCAACTTAATCATTAACCTCTCTGCAGACTTTTCAAGTCTGTACACTAAACCTAATGCCTCAAATTTAGGCTCAATATATTGCCCATACATTGAAGGTATGCCAATGGCAATATGTCGTTTATAGTAAATATTTTCTAATGCTTTGCTTTCATTTGGATCAAGGATTATCTTTTTCAAATGCTTCATAAGTGAATATACCTGACTTAGTGCAGCTTTTATATTGTTCATATTAAGATAAGTTTGCAGTTGATCAATATCCTTATCACTGAAAAATCTATAGTCCTTTAGCATTGAAATAATATTTTCTGTTTCTAAAGAATATTTTTCTAATAGTAGCGTATATAGTTGAAGTAAATACAGAACTCTCTTTTTAGCCCTATTAGTTCCTATTGTTATATCGGAGATAGAACTTTCAAGCTCTTCTAACTCCAAAAGCAAAAGCTGTTCAGGCTCACATTTCTTTTCTCTACATAATTCCTTTAGAATATAATGAACATTAACAAACCATTGACTTTTTGTATCTAATTGTTCATATACATCCTTTGGCACATACCCCTTTAGTGGTTTAGAATTTCCATCATACCAATATTTTATAATTCTTTTGGTAAGTTCTATATGAGTATTGTTACTTTCTGTATGTGTCTGTTTTCGTAAAAAATGAATTAATTTATCCTTTCTTCTTGATAGTTCATCAACAGCAGTGGTTACTTCTCTTAGTTTGCCTTCTGCTCCTATATCTCTAAAATAAACAGGAAATATTCGAGCTAATTGCTTCATCTGTCTATAAACAGGCTTTATATCAGAGTTAAGAAGTTTTGTTACATCCCTTTGAAAAAGATCTGTATCAGATATAAAAATTCCACCAAGTTTTAGGTTAACTATAAGAGCTGAAAGCAAGCCCCTCATAGCAAGTGGAGAATACCCTATAAGCTCAAGCCAAACCCTTATATTTTTAACATGATTTGTATTAACTTTTATCTGCCAATCATCATTTACATTTAGATCACCTGGATAAACAAATCCTAATCCAATAAGTTCTTTAACAAAATGAGAAATAATTGTTTCATCATTTGTATCTATTACTTCCTTACCAAGAGTTAATAAGCAGTCTAATACAGTTGAAATGTGTTGTTCCTTAAGCTCTTGGAATAAGGATACAATATTAGATAGGAAGATTGTTATTTCTTCATCATCTAATTCTTTAAGCACAGTTCTCAAGATCCGATTCATATCATAAAGTAAATGATTATTAAGCTGTACCATGCCAGGTAAATGAAGCAGATAATTTATATAATATATTTTTTCTAGAGAGGTATCGAATTGCTCTGTTAACCTACGAAAATAATTTGATATATCGTTGAAAAAAAACAACTCTTTCAATTGAGACCATTCACTAGCATCCTTAAGTCGTGTTCTAAGTTCTTCAAAAAATGGTTTTTCCATATTCATTATTTTTTCTGCATTCTGGGATTTAAACAATATACTTTTTCCCTGAAACCATTCTTCAGCCTTAGAGGTATTATCCCAATAATCAATACACTTTTCCAACAATTCTGTAGTCATTTTCACTACGATTTTATTATACTCTGGAGATTCTGCAATTTTATTAAGATAAGATTTAAAATATCCTGAATTACGGATATATAATAATTCATTGTTTTCTATATCATTGTTTAATATCTTTAGGCATCTATGTATAATATTTTTAGGAAACTTATCTAGCTTAGCAAGACGGTCCACAAATTTAATAAGTGTTGTAATGAGAAGTTCTCTTTGACTATCCTCCAGCTTTGTTTCAAAAAGTTTTTGAAAGATATTTACCAATACATCTAGGGCTTTCTCTGACTCTTCAAGAGAATTATAGAACCACAAATCCGTTAAACTTATATTATGCAAATTTTCAATTACATATTTATAATTAACATATTGATGATTAAGTTCTATTATAAATTCCTGTGTGCGTTTATATATTCCCCAATAAGACTTTGATAGCTCAGCAAACCATAATTGTTCATCAGGTATATCCACTTCTATGTCACGGGTTTGTGCAAGATTGACTTCAAGTGCTTTTGATGAAAAACCTTTTTCCATTTTAACATCCTCCAAATTGTGATTGTAAGAGATTATATTAATTATTATATCATAAAGAAAATTGAAAAATACCACGCCTTAATTACAAACATGTAAGATATACAAAGTATATTAAACAAAATTATTACGAAAATAATAGATAACCAAACCAATTAATTATGTTATATCTATACATATTAATAACTACCTATTTTAACATAATTCTTTTTAACCTGAATATCCTTTGATTATGTATGAAAATGAAGTAAAGGAACATATTAATGATAATATAGGATTTACTTTGTGAACGAGAAACTACTAACTACTATCTTTAAAAAATATGGAAGGGAGATTTTATATGTTCAATAGCGTTAGGGAAACTAGGGAATGGGCTAGTGGGTTATTGCGAATGAATCTAGAAATGAAAGAAAGTGACTACTTTTCTATTTATGACAATTTAAACAATGAAGTAGCTAAAGATATAATCGATCAATATTTAAAATTTCGTGGAGATGATGGGAGGGCAAAAGATATTCAGATTAATCATAATGCAAATTCTCATATTGTTAGTATTTCAGGGAGTATACATTATTTAGAAAATGATAAAACTGAATATAAATATAATCCTAATCATATAAGCCATAAATTTTATTAATACTTGAAGTGAATATAACAAAAGGATATAATAGTAAAAAATCCTAGGAGGAAATCTTTTTTGAAAAAAACTATTATATCTTTTTTATTTATTTTCATAATATTAATTATACCTGAACAGATATTAGCTGCTGAGGATTCATTTAATGATAAATCTCAACAACATTTAGAAGAGCAGTCTTCTAATATAATGGACGAGTCAGATGCATATCAAGAGGAATATATTGAGTATCCAACAGAATTTTATCAGGCAAAAGTTCTAGAAGTAATAGAAAAGCCTCTTGAGGATACAAGCTTACTTGAACAAGGGTTTCCAGAAGTTTATCAAGTTGTAAAATTAAAGATACTAGATGGTAAATTCCAAGGTCAGGATCATACAATCGATCATATTAATATGGGAAACGCTGCCTATGATATATGGGTGGATCAGGGGGATAAGGTAATGCTATTTGCTGAACTAACAGAGGATAGCACGGATATTATGAATTTATACATATCAGATTTTGTACGTTGGCCTTATCTTAGGAACTTAACTATTTTATTTATAGTTTTGCTTATAATGATTGGCAAGTGGCAAGGGTTCAAATCTCTAATAGGTCTAGGAGTCACTGCGCTAGCAGTTATAGGGTTTTTATTACCCATGATGCTTAAGGGTTACAGTCCTATTATTTTGGCAATTCTGGTTTGTATATTTTCAAGTATTGTTACCATAATTATTGTTGGTGGATTCAGCATAAAATCTCTAACCGCCATACTTGGAACCTTAAGCGGAGTCTTAATTGCTGGAATATTATCATTTATTTTTGGAAATACAGTTAAATTAACAGGTTTAAGTGCTCAAGAAGCGCAAATGCTAATGTATATACCCCAAGGAATTATATTTGACTTTAGAGGATTATTATTTGCAGGAATCATAATTGGTGCACTTGGAGCAGTCATGGATGTATCCATGTCCATATCCTCAGCAATGGATGAGATAAGAAGTAATAACACCTCTATTCATACTAAGGATTTAGTAAAATCAGGCCTTGTTGTGGGAAGAGACATTATGGGTACAATGTCTAACACTCTAATCTTAGCATATACTGGTAGTGCTATTCCATTACTATTATTATTTATGGCTTATGAAACATCCATTATCAGTGTTATAAATATGGACCTAATAGCTACAGAAATTGTTCGTGCCTTAACTGGAAGCATAGGTCTTCTAACATCAATACCAATAACTGCTATTATGTATGGACTATTAAGAAAAAGAGAAGAAGGTTAAATAATAAAATGAGACGACCATTTTCTGTTATATTAGCTATATACATGATAGGTATTGTCTTAGGAAAATTACAAGCATATAGTTTGATTATTGCTCTATGTATTATATTTCTAGGGCTTATTTTACAATGTAAAAAAAAGAAAGACTTTATTCTATTGCTTATTCTACTTATAATTTTAAGTTATTGGACAAGTTATAAACAGGTTAACAGGGTATCAGAATTAGATTCATTACACAATGAAAATATTAGAGTAGAAGCACAAATTTTACAACCCCCAATAGTAAAAGAGAATAAAATTGAAACTTACCTTAAAATTATTGAAATCCAAGATAAGGGTAAAAAGTACTCTATAAATGAAAAAGTGTTAGCTAGTATATATTACAATGATGAAGAAAATACTGGCGTAAATATTTCTGAAGGAGATATTATTAAATTCCAAGGAAAGGTTAGAATACCTAGAGGAATTCGTAATCCAGGGGGATTTGACTATTCCTTGTATTTAAAAACAAAAGGAGTATATTCTACTATTACAATAGATTCTGAAACAATAGACATAATAAAAGAACAGTCCTTAGGTGTAATTTATGACTTTATGTTTTTTGTTAAAGGTAAAGTTGTGGGAGTAATTGAGGAGAATTTATCTAAGGATCATGCAGCTTTGCTAAAGGGTGTTTTATTTGGAGAAAAAGAGCTAGATAATCAGATAAGAGATACCTTTGTAGATTCTGGAATAGCACATATTTTGGCAGTATCAGGTCTCCATGTAGGTTTTCTTATTTCATTTGTTTTTTATATTACTAAACTTTTTAAAGCATCTAATTCAATAAGATTTACCATAATGACATTAGTTTTAATTTTCTACATATTTATTACAGGGGGGTCAGCTTCTGTAATACGCGCAAGTATTATGGCATGGATTTATTTGGTTTCAAAAATAATAAGTAAAAGGTATGATGGAATATCAGCCATATCCTTAGCTGGTTTAATAATATTAATACCGAATCCCCTATTGCTTTTTACAGCAAGCTTTCAGTTTTCATTTTTAGCCGCTTTATCTATAGTTCTATTTTATCCAATTTTATTAGAATATCTTCTGAAGATAAAATATATCCCTAGCTTAGTTCTAAAGCTTATGGCTGTAACTTTTTCTGCTCAAATAGGAACATTACCAGTTTCACTTTTTCATTTTCACCAAGTATCTATTATCTCATTGATAACTAACTTGTTTATTATTCCTTCCCTAGGTATATTATTACTAACTGCAATTATGGCAATTTCATTTTATTTTATTGTTCCTTTAATTGGTAGATATTTATTTTTTCTATCAGGATTTGTTTTTCAGTGGATAATCGAAATAGCAAAAATATTCTCTGCAATTCCTTTTTCAAGTATATCTATTCCTCCCTTTACTTGGCAGGTAATAATTCTATACATTTTTTTGTGCTTTTTTCTAGGAGGTTATATTCCTTTACAAATAAAAAGAGTAAAGATTGCTTCATATTATATTGCATTTTTATTATTGCTCATTTCCTTGGTGAATTTTCTATTGCCAACCCCATTAAGAGTAACTTTTTTAGATGTAAATCAAGGAGATTGTACTCTAATAGAAACCCCTAATAATAAAAATATACTAATAGATGGTGGAGGATATCCAGATTATCAAGGGGATAGAAAAATATCTCAGGATGTGCTTTTACCCACTCTTTATTCTAAGAGAATAACTAAGCTGGATTTTGTAATTGTTACACATCCCCATGATGATCATATTAAGGGGATAGAAGAATTAATAGGGAAGATACCCATTAAAGCTGTTGGTATTTATGAAATGGATCATGAGTATATGAACAATTTTTTAGAAAATTGTAGAAAGAATAATATTCAAATCCTAAGACTAACAGAAGGAAATCTGATAGAAATAGAAAAGGAGATTGTAATGGAGGTTTTATCTCCAGGGAATGATGCTATTATAATTGATGAGCAAAGAGATATTAATAATTCGTCTATAGTAATAAGAATGGATTATTACAAAAGTTCATTTCTTTTTACTGGAGATATTGAAAATGAAATAGAAAATAAATTAATAGAGGATCAAAAAGATATTAATACAGATGTCTTAAAAGTTTCTCATCATGGTAGTAATACTTCCTCGAGTGAAAACTTCTTAAAGCTAGCAGAACCAAGTATTTCTGTTATTTCTGTTGGTGAAAACAATAACTTTGGTCATCCGAATTTAAAAACAATAGAACAACTAAGGAGTATTCCTTCTAATATATATAGGACAGATGAAAATGGTGCAATTGAAATTACAACAAATGGCAATTGGTTAAGGGTAAAACCCTATATAAATAAAAACAATTAACTCTTTGGAATAAATATATCTCAAGTATAATAATTTAAGAATGATAAAAGATTTTAAATTTCGGAGGAAGCTATGCAAATTTTATATATTTCTAAAAAAAATTTAAGAATAATGAGTATATTTTTTATAGTATTTATAATTTTATTATTATTTGGATATCAATATTTTAAAAATCAAATTCATATTGATGCATTTAAATATCAAGGTAATTACTTTAATAATAAAACTATTGTAATTGACGCTGGACATGGAGGTATAGACAGTGGAGTTATGCATTCTAGCGGTTTGATGGAAAAGGATGTTAATCTGCATATTGCAAAACAATTAAAAGAACTATTGGACGAATCTGGAGCTAATTGTATAATAACAAGAGATAAGGATGAAGAATTAAGTCATTTAAGCACAATTGGCGGGACCAGACATAGAAAGGATTTAAATGCAAGGGTAAATATAATAGATAGCAATAATTCAGATTTATTTATTAGTATTCATGTAAATTCTTTCCCTCAGGATGAAAAGGTAAAAGGTCCAATCGTTTTTTATTATACACATTCTGAATATTCTAAAGGACTTGCAGAGTGTATACAAGAAAGATTAAATATAGAATATAATAAACAGTATAAAGTAAAACAAACTTCACTAAATAAAGCTAGGGGCGATAGTTTTTATCTATTAAAGAACACAAGAAGTCCAGGGGTTATTGTAGAAATAGGATTTATGAGTAATAATGAAGACTATAGCTTAATAAAAAAAGAAAAATTTAGGTATTTAGTAGCTTATCAAATTTATATAGCATTGGGAGAATTTCTAAATCAATAGATATGATCTTAGTATTTATAAGGAATAAAAAATAGTATTGGAGGAGTGAAACATGGAACACAGTAATTTATTAAAAAATATAAAAGAAGGTATAATAGAAAACATATATTTTTTTATTGGACAAGAACAATTTTTATGTGAAGAGATTATTAATGAATTACGAAAGCAAATATTGGATCCTTCCTTCAAAGATCTTAACTATGAGTATATGGAAGAGAAAAATATATCAACTCAATCAATAATAAGTGCATGTGAAACCCTACCTTTTATGGACAAATGGAGATTGGTAATTGTAAAAAACTTTGACTTTCTTCAAGGAGGAAACTCTAAAGAAAATGAAGGGGAAATAGAAAAAATTATAAAGTATATAAAAAATATATCTCCAAATACTTGCTTAGTATTTTGGCAGACAGAAAATGTTGACAAAAGAAAAAAACTTTTTAAAGCTATAAAACAGGAAGGAAAACTAATAGAATTTGAAAAATTAAAACCATTTGAATATGAAAAATGGCTAGAAAGTAAAATATCTAAGAAGGGTAAGAATATTAAAAAAACAGTTTTACGATCTTTTATGGAAAATAGTAATTATTTATCTAAAAATAGTCCTAAAACTTTAAGAGATATAAATAATGAGATAAATAAGATTGTTGATTATATTGGAGATAGAATAGAAATAACCCAAGATGAAATAGGAAACATACTCTCTAGAAGCTTAGAAAATGATATTTTTAAAATGGTGGATGCTATAGGTAAAAGAGATAAAAAAACTGCAATTATATTACTTAATGATATGCTAAGGAATGGAGAAAATGGAATAAAAATATTAACTATGATAACAAGGCAGTTTAGAATACTGATTCAATGTAGAGAATTAAAGAATAAGGGCTATTCGCCAGATCTAATAGCAAAGAAGTTAAGTTTAGCACCTTTTATAGTAAAAAAGGGACTAGCTCAATGTCAACACTTTAAGGGGAGGACATTAAAAGAAGCACTAAACACAACCTCTCAAATAGATCTTAAAATGAAAACAGGTAAGGTTAATATAAAACTAGCTTTAGAAATGCTTATATTTGAATATACAAAATAAATAATAGAGATACAAAAAAATACAAAAAAGCGCACACCCTGTACGCTTTGTATCTCTATTAATTAAATAGTTTTTAATTTTCTAGATAGCGTACTTTTTTTTCTAGCAGCAGAATTTGCGTGTAAAGTACCTTTAGAAGCAGCTTTATCTAGTTTCTTTGTTGCAACAATAAAAATTTCATTAGCAAGTTCTTTATTTCCACTTTCAATTGCATTATTAAACTTACGAATAGTGGTTTTTAAATTTGATGTAATCTTTTTATTTCTATTGGATTTTAACTCAGCAACTTTTACTCTTTTCATAGCTGATTTAATATTAGCCATTTCTTCACCTCCTCAATCCCATTATAACAAAATTTATTTTATCACGAATAAAAGTAAAAAGCAACAATAAGTATTCAACTATAATATTAGTTCTATTATAACTAATCATAGGTGATTTATTCTTTTAAAATTTATTTAGAATGAATTATATAAATCTTGAAAATACTAGAATTAGGAGGTGGTGTAAAAAATGAGAAAAATTAATATAAGGACAGATTTAGCAATAGAAGCAAGGGAAATGGTACAGGAGGAGCAAAAAAGAGAAGTTCCTGGAGTTAAAATGGATGTTGAAGAAAAGGGCGATATAAAAATTACTAGAGTGAAGATAGAAGATGAAGTTGGGGAAAAGATAATGGGTAAGTCCAAAGGAAACTATATAACCTTAGAAATTCCTAAAATTAGAGAGAAAGGGGAAGAATTTAAAGAAGAAATTGCTCAAACTATGTCTAAGGAGTTAAGAGAGATAGTAAAAGACAATGTTAAAGAAGATTCAACTACATTAGTTGTAGGATTAGGCAACTGGAATATCACGCCAGATGCGCTTGGCCCAAAGGTGGTTTCTCGTTTGATGGTAACCCGTCATCTTCTAGAACATATTCCAGATATGGTTGACGAGGAATTAACACCAGTGTGTGCTATAGCTCCAGGAGTATTAGGTCTTACAGGAATTGAGACTGGTGAAATAATAAAAGGTGTTGTAGAGAAAGTTAAACCAGATCAAGTGATTGCAATAGATGCATTAGCTTCTAGAAAAATGGAAAGAGTAAATACTACCATACAAATTACAGATACAGGAATTAGTCCAGGTTCTGGAGTTGGAAATAAGAGAAAGGCATTAGATGAAAAATCATTAGGTGTTCCTGTTATAGCAATTGGTATTCCAACGGTTGTAGATGCTACTACATTGGCTAATGACACTATAGATCTAATGCTAGATGCCATGATAGAAGAAACAAGGCAGGGAAAAGAGTTTTATAATATGTTAAAAGAAATTAATAGAGATGAAAAGCACTTACTTATAAGGCAAATTTTGCATCCCTATGTAGGAGATTTAATGGTTACACCTAAGGAGGTAGATTTAATAATTAATGATATTTCTCTTGTAGTTGCGAATGGTATAAATATTGCTTTACATCCAGGGATAGATTTAAATGATGTAAACAAATATGTGAATTAAAATCATACAGAGCTCTAATATGTATTAAACGATTCCTCTTGTGGGAGACATAGAAAAAAGTCTTCTGCAAGAGGAATCTTGTTTATTGGTTCAGGGTGAAGACGATTGGAAATTCATGGTTTCTTTGTGAATGTAGACTAGAGGCTATTCACATAAAAAAAGAATAATTGTAATATTTATTGAATATTGTATAAGGATAAAGTAATAGAAGAGGGGTGAACATGTGTACATCAAATGGAAAAACATATTTTTTTGGGTATTAGTTATATTCTTATTAATAGCAATTTTTCAACAAGGAAATATGTTAATGAACAATATTAAAAAAACAGCATCTGCATTTCAAAAAGAACAGATAATAGACATTGAAGATAAAAAGGAAGAAAGTGAAATAGCTAAATCAAATATAGAAATAGAAGAAAAGGATATTTTTACAAATGATTTTTTAAAAATTATTATGAAGAAAACAATTCCAATGATGGAATTAGGATATAAAATAAATGGAGAAGATAAAGCTAATAATATATTATTTTCTATATTTTCATTGACCACAAAAATAAATTTAAAGGATCCTAAAACTCTACTAAGTGCTCAAATACCAATGTTAGAGTCTTACGAGCCAGATGATGTTGATATAACATTAGAAGATCAAATAGCCATATATGATGATCTGGCACAAAAACCAATGAATGACGAAGAAATAATAACTAATAATAATGCCACAGAAGCAAATACAAAACTTAACAATGATGATCCGTTGGTTTTAATCTATCATACACATACTACTGAAAGTTACACATCCTCCTCTAAAACAAAAATAGACTATATTAGTCCGTGGAGAACTCTAGATGAAAGCAAAAACATGACTAGAATAGGAAAAGAAGTAAAAAGTATTTTGGAGAATCAATATGGCATAAAGGTAATACATGATAAAACCGTACATGATTATCCGGATTATAGCGTCTCCTATACTCGTTCATTACAAACTATAGAAAAGGTATTAAAGGATAATCCTACTATAAAATATGTTTTTGACCTTCATAGAGACGGACTTACTAATACAAAAAAAAATAGAGACAATTATGTAACAGTATTTGGAGAACAAGAATTGGCAAAAGTAATGATGGTTGTGGGGAATGATAATTTTAATTCAGATCAGAATATGAGTTTTGCTCAAAAAATTCAAAACAAATTAGATGATAAGTATCCTGGTATTACAAAGGATTTGTTAAATAGAGACAATAGAAAATATAATCAATTTGTTTCAGATTACGCTGCACTAATAGAGGTAGGAAGCAATTTAAATACCCTAGAAGAAGCCGTGGAAGCCTCTAAGCCCATAGCAAATGTATTAGGAGAGATAATAACTGAATTAGAAGAATAAGGTATAAACTTATATATTTTGTAAAAAATAGAGAAACAAATGGGAAAATGGAGTGGTAGTGTTGTTATCTAGGGTGGAACGCAATAAAGTATATAGAAGAAATAAAAGAAAATTTCGTTTATTTATATTAATTATTATTATACTAGCTTTTATTTCAATAGTTCATATAAATAATTCTTATAATGAATTACTTGATACAAAGGAAGCAAATGAAATTTTTGCTATAAAAAGAGAGAAGGACACCATGGATATAACTATATTTGGGGAAAAAATTGAGATATCAAAGTATTATATACTACAGGGTAAAAATTTTATACAAAAAACTCAAAAACAAATATTATATTGGATTAATAATATAATAAAAAAATAGACGGCTTTCAGCGAGGTCACTGAAAAACATTAACTTTTTTAAAACTAGGGATATAAACGGTAGTGCAAAAAGAAAAATCTTTGAGAATTTTACAAATTCTCAAAGATTTTTCTTAACTTTGTTGCTATTTTAAAGCCTTTAGCTTCATTATTCTCTTTAGATTAACTACAAATATTGTTAGTGCTCCTTGCATACGCATGCCAATTAAGCCCGATGCAATTGCTACATCGTAGCCGTGTTGGTGTTTAAGTTCACTGTTTTTGGCTTCAATTTTATATCTCTCTTTTGATCGCTTTTTAAAATATTCACTTTCCTCGAATATCATTTGATCTTTATGGATATCTGACTTTATAGTAACAGAATATGTCTTAGATTTTGCTCCTGGTTTGTAGCAACCCTCTCGCTGTGAACAGTTCTTACATTTCTCTACATCAAAATAGTATGCTATCACACGATTTTTATCTTTACTCTTTTTACCTTGCTTTGCCTTGCGTATTGCCATATGACCTGCTGGACAAACATACATCCCAGCATCTTTGTTAAATTCAAATTCATCTCCCTTTTTTCTTGTCCCTTGGGAAACAAATGGATGTAGCTTTGCTATTAATTTAATGTTGTTTTCCTTTGTATAATCAAGATTATTTTTTTCTGAATATGCTGCATCTCCAATTATTTCTTCAACTTTAATTCCTGCCTTAATACTTTTTTCTACTAATGTTTCAAGCTCTTTCCCATCTGCTTTTTCACCTGTTGTAACTGTAGCTGATGTTATTATGCGTTCTTCACTCATTGCGATGTGTGATTTATATCCGAAAAATGCACTATCTGCTGTTTTATGTCCTACTTTTGCGTCTTCATCTTTTGAAAGTTTTAATTGCTCAATATCATCTTTTACTGTTTCTTCTAAATAGTTTATTTTCTCTTTAATTAATGGAATGTCTGTAAGGCCAGACTCTGACTTTACTATTTGCATAAGGTTTTGACAATAGTCTATGACATCCTCAAGCAAACCACTAGTTACTTTTGATGGAAATTTTTCTTTCATTTTTGGAGATATAGTGTATACAGACTTTCTCAAATTTTTTGCTCTTTCTAATAAAATTTCTCGGGCTGATTTTTGATTGTAACGAGCTTTAGTGTGTGTTGCATCTACTATAATTGTTTTACTTTTAATAACACCTTCTGCAATTGCAATAGATACACTTTTTTCTATTAATAGGTCTAATAAATTCATGTCTTTTAAACGTAACTTTCTAAATTTTGTCAGTAAACTTGGGTGTATTAGATTTGTTTCCTCAGGAGCCATACCCAAGAAATACTTAAATGACATGTCATATAAGGAGCGTTTCACAACATCTTCATCAGATAGTTCATAAATTACTTTTAATAGTAAATATTTGAACAGCATTATAATGTCCTTAGCTCCTCTACCTGTATCTTGACTATATGTATTTGATAATTCATCGTATACAAAAGAGAAATCTACAAGATCATTAAATTGTTTTAACATATGATCTTCAGGGATAATTAGTGAGTAAAATTCTGTATATTTACTTAACATCATTTTCTGTTGTTTATTAAGCATAATAATCACTCTTTCTTATCAATTTGATTACTATACTTATTCGACATTTAACTATAAAATCCTTTTTGCATTAAAAAAATCGTCATCAGTAAATATGATGACGATTTTTTTAGTTTTTCAGTGACCTCCTTTCAGCCTGAGCACCCTTCTGATTCGGCAGGGGATATTCCCCTGCAACTTATTATTCTTATATTATAAAAAAGTAGAGCTTTCCTATAATATGAAAAATAGCCTTAGGGCTATTTTTGATTCATTATAGTGCGTTTGACAATGTAATTTTTTGCTCGTTTATTTTATTACATTTAGATGATAATAAGTATAGAATAACCATTAGTTACTAGTATGAAAATCATGAGTATGTTATAATACCATATAGATTTTAGCGGAAAATAATATTTAAAAAAGTAAGATATAAGATAAAGGTTTAATTTCAAGGAGGAAAAAATAAATGGTACTAGATAAGAAGAAAAAAATTAGAAACTTTAGTATTATTGCTCATATTGATCATGGAAAATCTACCCTCGCTGATAAACTAATTGAGAGTACAGGATTAATTTCCCAGAGGGAAATGGCAAATCAAATTTTAGATAATATGGATTTAGAAAGAGAAAGAGGCATAACCATAAAATTACAAGCTATTAGACTAGTTTATAAAGCTAAAGACGGAGAAGAATATCTACTAAATCTAATAGATACTCCTGGTCATGTGGATTTTACATATGAAGTATCAAGGAGCCTTGCAGCATGTGAAGGAGCAGTTTTAGTAGTAGATGCAGCCCAGGGGATAGAGGCTCAAACATTAGCAAATGTTTATTTGGCTACGGATAATGATCTTGAAATTATACCAGTAATAAATAAAATCGATTTACCTAGTGCAGATCCAAGTAGAATAAAGAATGAAATCGAAGATGTAATTGGTATAGAAGCACAAGATGCCCCTTTGATTTCTGCAAAGGAAGGCGTTGGAATTGAAGATGTATTAGAATCAATAGTTAAAAAAGTACCTGCACCAAAGGGAGATAGGGATGCACCCTTAAAGGCTTTAATTTTTGATTCCTATTATGATTTATATAGAGGAGTAATTGCATCTATTAGGGTTAAAGAGGGTACTATAAGGAAAAACTCTAAAATTAAAATGATGTCAACGGGTAAAATCTTTGAAGTCGATGAAGTAGGTTTATTCCTATCAACATTAGTACCAGTAGATGAATTGAGCGCTGGGGAAGTAGGGTATGTTGCAGCAAGCATAAAAAATGTTAAGGATACCAGAGTAGGAGACACAATAACAGATGCCAATAATCCAGCACAAGAGCCTTTGCCAGGATATAAAAAAATAAATCCTATGGTATATTGTGGAATTTATCCAGCAGATGGAGCTAAGTATGAGGATTTAAGAGATGCTTTAGATAAACTCCAGCTTAATGATGCAGCACTTCAATTTGAACCAGAAACATCAGTTGCCCTTGGATTTGGCTTCCGTTGTGGTTTTCTGGGGCTATTGCACATGGAAATAATACAAGAACGATTGGAAAGAGAGTATAATATTGATCTTGTAACCACTGCGCCTAGTGTTATTTATAAGGTAGTAAAAACTAATAATGAAACAATTTGGGTGGATAATCCTACAAATTTACCACCTGCTGTGGAAATTGATTATATGGAAGAGCCAATTGTTAATGCTTCAATAATGGCACCAACAGAATTTTTAGGTTCTGTAATGGAATTATGTCAGGAGCGCAGAGGCGTTTATAAAACAATGAATTATATGGAAGAAAAGAGGGTGGTATTAGAATATGAACTACCTTTAAATGAAATAATTTACGATTTTTTTGATGCTTTGAAATCTAGAACCAAAGGTTATGCTTCATTTGATTATGAATTAAAGGATTATCAAAGATCTTCTCTAGTAAAACTTGATATTTTATTAAACACTGAGATTGTAGATGCCCTATCCTTTATTATTCACAATGATAAGGCATATAACAGAGGAAGGGCAATAGCTGAAAAATTAAAAGAGGTTATTCCTAGACAAATGTTTGAAATACCAATACAAGCAGCCATAGGCGGAAAGATAATTGCAAGAGAGACCATAAGGGCTATGAGGAAAGATGTATTATCAAAATGCTATGGTGGAGATATTAGCAGAAAAAGAAAGCTTCTTGAAAAACAAAAAGAAGGAAAGAAACGTATGCGACAAGTAGGAAATGTAGAAGTGCCCCAAGAAGCATTTATGGCTGTTTTAAAACTAAACTAGGGGTTGATATAAATGGAATATTGTGGTCTTTATATTCACATACCATTTTGCAAAAAAAAATGTTATTATTGTGATTTTCCCTCCTATTGTAATTTAGAGAATCTTATTAAACCATATATAGCTGCATTGAAAAAAGAAATACAATTAGTATCTGTAAAATATCCAGATATCAAAATAAAGACTATATTTATAGGCGGGGGAACTCCTACCTATATTAACTATAAATATATTATAGAAATTATAGAGTTAATAAAATACTGCTTTGAAATTAAAAACAATGCTGAAATTTCAATAGAAGGAAATCCAGGAACCTTTGATTTAAATAAATTATTAGAATACCGCAAGGTTGGAATAAATAGACTTAGTATAGGATTGCAGGCTTGGCAGGATAATTTACTGAAAAAATTAGGGAGAATTCATACGCAAAAACAATTCAAACAGGCTATGGATAATGCCAAAGTAGCAGGCTTTGAAAATATTAATATAGATTTAATATTTGGCTTACCAGAGCAATGCATAGAGGATTGGAAAGAAACTCTAGAGAAAGTAACTTTATTACAGCCAACTCATCTATCCTGTTATAGTCTAAAAATTGAAGAAGAAACTCCATTTTATGCTTTGTATAAACAGGGTAAGTTACAAATAGATGAGGACTTAGAGCGAGAAATGTATTATTATACAAAAAAATTTTTAAATTCAAAGGGTTATCATCATTACGAAATATCAAATTTTGCAAAGACTGATTTTGAGTGTATACATAATGGGATATATTGGGATGTTAAACCTTATATTGGATTAGGTTCTTCTGCCCATTCTTTTATAAATAATCATAGATATTCAAATACTAATACTGTATCAAGATATATTAAAGAACTATCAGAGGATAGGTTGCCCATTAAAAATATCAACAAAATAAACCAAGAACAATTAATGCAGGAATATATGTTTTTAGGGATGAGAAAAATAGATGGGGTTTCTTCAAAAGAATTCAATAAAATCTTTGGTAAAGATATAGATTTTGTATATTGGAATGTATTAAGAGAGTTACAAGAAAAAGGGTTAATAGAAAAAGGAGAAAAAATATATTTAACATCAAAGGGGCTTGATTTTGCTAACCATGTTTTTCAATCTTTTCTATAAAGGTCTATTTAGGTATTGACAAATTTAAAAAGTAGTGGTATTTTTATATCAAGATTTAGCACTCACAACTATAGAGTGCTAACAAAAGGAGGTGATGTTTTGGATATAAGGGAGAGAAAGATGAAAATATTACATGCTATTATTAAGGATTATATAGCCACAGCTGAACCAGTAGGTTCTAGAACAATAGCAAAAAAATATAATCTAGGCATAAGTCCTGCTACCATAAGAAATGAGATGGCGGATTTAGAAGAAATGGGGTTTTTAGAACAACCACATACATCTTCCGGTCGTATTCCATCAGATAAGGCTTATCGAATTTATGTTGATCAATTAATGAGAGTTGATAAAATAAATAAGATTATAGAACAAACCATTACAAAGGAATATGAAAGCTATGCAGGAGAGCTAGATGAAATTATATCCCAAACCTCCAAAATATTATCCCATTTTACTAACTATACATCCTTAGCTCTAACACCTCAACTATATGGAGCTACAGTAAAACATATACAATTGATGCCTTTACAAGAGGATAAGATACTCATGGTTATTATTAGTAAAGAGGGTGTTGTGAAAAATGTAGTTGTAAACATAAGCAAAGCAATAAATAGTGATACACTAATAAAAATTAGTAATGTTCTAAATCAATGCATAAAAGGTATTAATATTTTACAAGTGGAACAAGAGGTATTCAATAAGTTAAATGAGTTAGATCAAGAGGAAAGCAATATATTACAGAAACTAATACCTATAATTAAGGAATCATTATCCAATAAAGAAAGTACTAAGATTTATTCAAATGGTATTACTAATATTTTTAACTTTCCAGAATTTAAGGATATCGAAAAAGCAAAAGACTTTATAGATCTTTGGGAGCAGAAAAACATTTTATTACAATTACTTTCTTCAAGTGCAAATGATGGGGTTAATATTACAATAGGATCTGAGAATAAAGTGAATGAGGTAAGAGATTGCAGTCTTATAACCGCAACCTATCAATTAAATGGCAGAGTATTAGGTACTATAGGGGTTATTGGTCCGACAAGGATGGAATATAGCAGGGTAGTGGCTCTTTTAAATTATTTAACTGGGCAATTAAATGACCTAGTTAAAAAATCATTAATTGATTAAGTAAGGGATCTCCCCTTATATATAAAACATAAGTAAGAGGTGAAAAAATGCAACAGGATAAAAATAATAATTATGATGAGGAATTTATAGAAGAAGAGGAATTGGATAATCAGCAAGAGATTGAAGAGGAAGAAGAACAAACTGAACATATAGATAAGGAAGAAATTATTAAAGATCTAGAATGTAAAATTCAGGAGAAAGAACAAAGATTATTACGATTGCAAGCGGATTTTGACAACTATAAGAAAAGGGTTTTGAAGGAAAAGAATGATATATATAAATATGCAGCTGAAGAATTAGTCAATGCACTACTTCCAGTAGTAGACAATTTCGAAAGGGCATTGGATTCACTTAAAGGAAATGAGGAAAGTAATGACGGTTATATCCAAGGAGTGGAAATGGTATTTCAACAATTTACTCAAGTTCTAAAAAAAGAAGGAGTAGAGGAAATTCCAGCTCTTGGTGAAACATTTGATCCTAATGTTCACCATGCCGTAGCTCAGGAAAATAAAAAGGATTATGAAGATAATACAATAATTGATGTACTACAAAAAGGATATAAACTTAAAGATAAAGTAATTAGACCTAGTATGGTAAGGGTTTGTATCCATTAATATAAAAAAATTAAATTATTATAACATGAATAATAAAGGAGGAAATATGTAAATGAGTAAGGTAATTGGAATTGATTTAGGTACAACAAACTCATGTGTTGCAGTTATGGAAGGGGGAGAACCAATTGTTATCCCTAATGCAGAAGGTAATAGAACTACACCTTCAATAGTTGCATTTTCAAAAGATAATGAAAGATTAATAGGACAGGTGGCAAAAAGACAGGCTGTTACTAATCCAGAAAGAACTATATTATCTATTAAAAGAGAGATGGGCTCTGATCATAAGGTAAAGATAGGGGATAAAAGTTATTCGCCTCAAGAAATTTCTGCAATGACACTTCAAAAATTAAAGCAAGATGCAGAAAATTATTTAGGAGAAAAAGTTACTCAAGCAGTAATAACAGTACCAGCATATTTTAGCGACACTCAAAGACAGGCTACAAAGGATGCTGGTAAAATTGCAGGGTTAGAAGTATTGAGAATTATTAATGAACCTACTGCAGCTTCATTATCCTATGGATTAGATAAGGAAGATAATCAAAAAATACTTGTGTTTGACCTAGGTGGAGGGACCTTTGATGTTTCTATTTTGGAATTAGGAGATGGGGTATTTGAAGTTCTAGCCACTAAAGGGGATAATAGACTAGGTGGAGATGACTTTGACCAAAAAATAATTGATTATTTAGCAGATGAGTTTAAAAAGACTAATACATTAGATTTAAGACAGGATAAGATGGCTCTACAAAGATTGAAGGAAGCTGCTGAAAAGGCAAAGATTGAACTGTCAAGTGTAATGACTACTAATATAAATCTTCCATTTATCACAGCAGATGCAACTGGTCCTAAACATCTAGATATAAATTTATCTAGAGCAAAATTTGATGAACTAACATCAGACTTAGTTGAAAGAGTTGTTGAACCAACAAGGACTGCTATGAAGGATGCAGGTATAAACTCTGCAGATCTAGATAAGGTTATCCTAGTTGGAGGATCTACGCGAATTCCTGCAGTTCAAGACTCTATTGCTAAGATAACAGGCAAAGAACCTCATAAGGGTATAAATCCTGATGAATGTGTTGCGCTTGGTGCTGCAATACAAGCAGGTGTTCTTACCGGTGAAGTAAAGGATGTATTATTGTTAGATGTTACACCATTATCCCTTGGAATTGAAACCTTAGGTGGAGTATTTACCAAGCTAATTGAGAGAAACACAACTATACCAACTAAGAAAAGTCAAGTTTTTTCTACAGCAGCAGATAATCAACCCAGTGTAGATATTCATGTTCTTCAAGGAGAACGAGAAATGGCTGCTTACAATAAAACCTTAGGGAAATTTCAATTAAGTGGTATTGTTCCAGCACCAAGAGGAGTACCACAAATTGAAGTTACCTTTGATATTGATGCTAATGGTATTGTGAATGTTTCTGCTAAGGATTTAGGAACTGGAAAAGAACAAAAAATAGTAATAAAATCAACTACAAACTTAGATGATGAAGAGATTGAAAAAGCTGTAAAAGAAGCAGAAAAATTTGCCGAAGAGGATAAAAAGAAAAAGGAAGAGGTTGAGGTTAGAAATAACGCGGATACTCTTGTTTATCAAACAGAAAAAACATTAAAGGAATTAGGAGATAAGATCACTGCAGAAGAAAAACAAAAAATAGATGATGATTTAGCAAATCTTAAGAAGGAACTAGAAGGTAGTGATACTGAAGCTATTAAAAAGGCAACAGAAGCTCTTACAGAATCCTTTCATGCTGTATCCCAAAAGATGTATGAGCAGGCAGCACAACAGACTCAAGAAAATGGGCAAGCAGGAGAAAATCCCCAAGATGATGATAATATAGTAGATGCAGATTATAAAGTAGTTGATGATGAAGAAGAAAAATAATATAATTAGATTACTAATAGTATAGTAAAATAAATCAAGACAATTGAGTAAGCCTAATCCAGCAACCAGATATAAAGTAACTCGGTTGCTGGATTTTTGAAGAGACGGAGTCTGTCCTAACGGAAATAAGGCTAAAGGGGTGAAAAAATGAGTAAAAGAGATTATTATGAGATTTTAGGCATCGATAAAAATGCAACGGATGCTGATATAAAAAAAGCATATAGAAAGCTGGCAAAACAATATCACCCTGATTTAAATCCTGGTGATAAAGAGGCAGAACAAAAATTTAAAGAAGTAAATGAGGCTTATGAGATCTTAAGTGATCAACAAAAAAGGTCAAACTATGATCAATTTGGTCATGCAGGAACAGATCCAAACGGATTCGGAGGATTTGGAAGTGGCGGATTTGGTGGAACTGGTGGCTTTGAAGATATCTTTGATATGTTCTTTGGCGGAGGTGGTTTTGGTGGTAGCACACGCAGAAAAGGACCTCAAAAAGGAGCAGACCTTAGGGTAGATATTGAACTTAAGTTTGAAGAAGCAGCATTTGGAAAAGAAGAAGACATTGAAATCAATCGAATGGAAGATTGTCATACTTGCGGTGGAACAGGGGCAAAACCAGGCACAAAAGTTAAAACCTGTGATAAATGTAATGGAGCAGGTCAAGTTCAATACACACAAAACACCCCTCTAGGCAGATTTGTGAATGTTAAAACCTGTGATAAATGTAATGGAGAAGGTAAAACTATTGAAACTCCATGTAATACCTGTCATGGAACAGGAAAAGAACAAAAATCTAGAACAATTCATATTAATATTCCAGCTGGTGTGGATAATGGGTCCGTACTACCCCTTAGAGGAGAAGGTGAACCAGGCGAAAAGGGTGGTAGAAGGGGAGATTTATATATATATATCCATGTAAAACCTCATCCTATTTTCACTAGAGAAGGAAATGATATATATTGTGAAGTGCCTATTACCTTTGCTCAAGCTGCTCTAGGTGTTGAATTATCAGTACCTACTTTGGATGGTAAAGTTAAATACAATATAGCAGAGGGTACTCAAACAGGAACAGTATTTCGTTTAAAGGGCAAGGGAGTAGCAAATGTCCGTGGATATGGCAGAGGAGATCAATATGTTAAGATTAAAGTAGAGGTTCCTAAAAAATTAAATAAAGAGCAAAAAGAATTACTTCAAAAATTTGCTGAGATAAGTGGTCAAGAGGTTCATGAACAAACTAAGGGCTTCTTCGAAAAAGTAAAAGATGTTTTTGGAGTATAGTATAGAATACAAATCACTTCATAAGTTACTTATGAAGTGATTTTATATAAATTATATATTTTTATAGGTAAAGTTCTGCAGTAAAGAGGAGGTTAATGCATGAAATGGATTGAAGTAAAGATTAAAACCACCCATGAAGCAGTAGAAATTATGTCTAATATTCTTCATGAATCAGGTGCAGAAGGAGTAGTAATAGAAGATCCTCAGGATATGCAAGTTTATCAAAATGAAGCGGATGATTGGGATTATATTGATGAATCATTATTAGGTGAAATGGAAGAGAATGTATGTGTTAAGGGTTATCTATCTGAAGCTCCAGATCTTTCAGATAAAATCCAATTAATCAACGAAAGAGTTGAACAAATTCGTGAATTTGATATTGATGCAGGACTAGGAGAGGTTACTACAGCAGAGGTATTTGAGGAAGATTGGTCAGCGGCTTGGAAGCAATATTATAAACCTACAAAGGTTGGGAAAAGTATTGTTATAAAACCTACTTGGGAAAAATACCAAAAAAAGCAAGGAGAACATATTATAGAATTAGATCCAGGGATGGCTTTTGGAACTGGTACCCATGAGACCACACAGCTATGTATAAGATTACTAGAAGATTATGTTAAAGATGATAGTGTAGTATTAGATATAGGTGCAGGTACAGGAATATTAGGAATAGTAGCTGCAAAATTAGGTAGTACAAAGGTTATAGGAGTTGATATAGATCCTGTTGCTGTAAAGGTGACTAAGGAAAATATACTTCTTAACAGAGTAGGAGATATTGTGGAGATTAGAGAAGGAAATCTATTTGATGTATTAAAAGAAAAAGGAGATATAGTTGTAGCTAATATTATTGCAGATGTAATAATAGATTTAGTAAAGGATATAAAATTATTTTTAAATAGGGATGGAATATTTATTGCTTCGGGCATAATACTAGATAGATTAGAGGATGTTAAAGAAGTATTTAATAATGAGAATATTGAAATACTTTCCATAGAAAAAATGGGAGAATGGGTGGCTATTTGCTGTAGAATATGATAGGGAGGATATATATGCATCGCTTTTTTGTAAACCCTGGTCAAATTGACAATATAAATAGTATTATAAGTATCTTAGGTAGTGATGTAAAGCATATAAGAAAAGTGTTACGGCTAAAAGAAGGACAAGAACTTGAGATTTGTGATGGAGAAGGAATGGAATATAGGGTATTGATTGATACAATTCATGACGATAAAATAGATACTATTATAGAAGAAGTATATCCATCTAAAAGAGAATCAAATATTAGAATTACTCTATATCAAGGATTGCCTAAATCCATGAAGATGGATATAATTATTCAAAAATGTACAGAACTTGGCATACATTCTATTATTCCCATCTCCACAAATAGAACTATTGTAAAAATCGAAAACTCAAAAGCAGAGAATAAGAAAATTGAGCGATGGCAAAGAATAGCATATGAAGCTGCAAAACAATCAAAAAGAGGCAGAATCCCTCAAATCGGCAAGGTTAAATATCTACAAAATATATGGGAAGATTTATGTGATAATGAATTAAATATTATTGCCTATGAAAATGAGAGTACGAAGGGATTAAAACAAATTCTATATAATCATACCACTAATATAAAGAAAATTGGAATTATTATTGGACCTGAGGGTGGTTTTGAAGAACAGGAAATAGAAGATGCGAAAGCTAATGGAGTTTTATCCTTTACTTTAGGACCTAGAATTTTGCGTACTGAAACAGCAGGGTTTACTGCTCTAACAATTGTAATGTATGCATTAGGAGACATAGGAGGAATTTAGGTGAAAAAAGTAGCGTTTCACACATTAGGATGCAAGGTGAATACATATGATACAGAGGCACTAGCGGAAATTTTTGAAAAAGAAGGCTATACAATAGTAAATTTTGAGGAAAAAGCCGATGTATATGTAATTAATACATGTACAGTAACAAACCTAGGGGATAGAAAATCTCGTCAAATGATTAGGAAAGCTAAAAAGACAAATGACCAGGCAGTTATTGTAGTAGCGGGTTGCTATGCCCAAACTTCGCCAGAGGAAGTTTATGATATACCAGAAGTAAATTTAGTTATAGGAAACAAAGACCGTAGTGGAATTGTAAAGTTAGTAAATGAAATACAAGAGAATAATGAACATAAAATAAATGCAGTAGGAAATATTATGAAAGAACAAGATTTTGAAGATTTATCTGTATATGAGATGAAAGGTAAAACCAGAGGGTTTATAAAAATACAAGAAGGATGTAATCAGTTCTGTTCCTATTGTATTATTCCCTATGCCAGGGGTCCTATTAGAAGCAGAAAGCCAGAAAGTGTTCTTAAGGAAGTGAAAAACTTAGTTAATTCTAACTATAGTGAAGTGGTATTGACGGGAATTCATGTTGCTTCATATGGAAAAGATTTTAAGGGTAAAACTCTAATAGAATTAATTCAAGAAATACATGAAATAAAAGGGTTAAAAAGAATTAGATTAAGTTCCTTGGAACCAACATTATTAACAAAGGAATTTTTAGAAAAACTCAGTAAACTTTCGAAATTTTGTCCACATTTCCATGTTTCTCTTCAAAGTGGCTCAGATAGTATTTTAAAATCAATGAAAAGAAAATATACGACGAAAGAATATAGACAATATATTGATAATCTTAGAAGATATTTCCCTACAGCATCTATTACTACAGATATAATGGTGGGTTTTCCAGGGGAAAGTGATATTGAGTTCAAAGAAACTTACGATTTTGCGAAAGAGATTTCCTTTAGCAAGATTCATGTCTTCAAGTATTCGCCTCGACATGGTACTCCTGCTGCAAAATACCCAAATCAAATTAACGGACTAATTAAGGAAGAAAGAAGTAGGGAACTACTAGCTTTAGCAAGTGAACTAGAAAGGAAGTTTTATAATAAATTTATAGGTACTACAAGGGAAGTTTTATTTGAACAAAAGCATGATAATAATAGTAGTATTTATGAAGGACTAACAGATAATTATATCCGGGTTTTATGTGAAAGTAAAGAAGATATCAAAGGCTTAATTATTCCAGTAATCTTGGATAAAACATATAATGAATATATGAAGGGCAGAATTAGAATTTAAGGTATAAAGAAGGAATTTTGTATTTAATGTTGAAATATATATTAATAATGATAATATTGTTTTAGGATTTACTTGTAAAAGAGGTAGATGAATAGGGGGTGAGAAAATGGTTGAATGTTTATTTTGTAAAATAGTTCAAAAAGAAATTCCCAGTGAATTTATATATGAGGATGATAAAATTGTAGCCTTTAAGGACATTGACCCCCAAGCACCTACGCATGTTCTTATAATTCCTAAGATGCACTATGATTCTATAATGGATGTACCAGAACACCAACTTGAAATAGTATCCCATATTCATAATGTAGCTAAAAAGCTGGCTAAGGATATTGGCATAGATAAAAGAGGTTTTAGAATTGTTAATAATTGTGGAGAAGAGGGAGGACAATCAGTTCAGCATCTTCACTATCATTTATTAGGTGGGAGACAATTGACTTGGCCTCCAGGTTAAAATCCAACTATTGACATGTATACTTTAATTCATATATAATATAGGATGTGTTTATGCTAAAGCATCCCACGTATCACTACAGTAATAATGAAGAACTAAGTTGTACTGTTACTAGCGGAGGGAGGGAAATATATGTCAGAGATTAAGGTTGGAGATAATGAATCCTTAGAGAATGCACTTCGTAGATTTAAGCGAAAATGCTCTAAATCAGGTGTTTTATCTGAGGTTAGAAAAAGAGAACATTATGAAAAACCAAGCGTAAAACGAAAGAAAAAGTCTGAAGCAGCAAGAAAAAGAAAAAGAAAATTCTAATAAAGTTGAGGTGTTTTTATGTCCCTCAAAGATAGACTTTTAAGCGAACTAAAACAATCCATGAAGGACAAGGATGCAATAAAAAAGTCTTCCATAACAATGGTTAGAGCAGCAATTCTTCAAATTGAAAAAGATAAAAAGATGGAACTAAACAATGATGATATAATTGAAGTGATTGCAAAACAAGTTAAACAACGAAGGGATGCTCTTCATGAATTTGAAAAGGCAAACCGAATTGATTTAATCGAACAAACAAAGAAAGAAATAGATGTTTTAACAAAATATCTTCCCCAGCAATTATCTGAAAACGAGATAGATCAAATTGTTACTGACACAATTAATGATATTGGAGCTAATTCAATGAAAGATATGGGTAAGGTGATGAGTGCCCTAATGCCCAAGGTAAAAGGAAAAGCAGATGGTGCATTAGTAAGTAAATATGTTAAACAGCATTTACAAGGATAAAAGAGTATAAAACCTAGAATTTTTAGGTTTTATACTCTTTTTTTAGGGAATGTATAAGAAATAGATATATTTATTGTGATTGTTAGAATTAAAAATAAATGATATAATACATGTATATTGTTTTTTTATTAAACAAATACATAATATAAAAAGGAAAAGGTACATTAACTAAAAATACGATATATTTCATTTATACTTTTGAAGCTACTAGGGAATGAGGTGATAAAACTGAAAAGAAAATTATCTATAATATTGTGTTTTCTTATAATGTTATCTCTTTTTGGATGGCAACAGGCTAGAGCTGAAATGTCACAAATCTATGTAATACCCATTGAAGGAGAAGTTGGTCCAGCAATGGCTGAATTTGTGTCACAAAGCATAAAAGAAGCAGAAGAAAATAATGCAGAAGCTATTATTTTTAATATAAATACACCTGGAGGGCAAGTTGATAGTGCTATTACTATAAGTGAAGCTATTTTAAATACTTTTCTTAGAACAATAGCTTATGTAAATGGTGAGGCTATATCTGCTGGGACTATTATTACAATATCAGCTGAAGATATTTATATGTCCCCTTCATCTACTATTGGGGCAGCAGAAACAAGACCAAATGAAGAAAAATATATTAGTTATTGGGCAGGAAAGTTGCGTAATGTAGCACAGATCAGAGGCAGAGATCCCGTATTAATTGCATCTATGGCTGATGCTGATATAGAAATTGAAGGGGTTATTGAAAAGGGAAAGTTATTAACGCTTACATCTCAGGAAGCAATAGAACTAGAATTAATTGATGGAGTAGAAAACTCTATAGAAGAAGTACAAAACACTTCTGATCTTCAAAAGCACCTTTTGTATGAATTAACACCTTCCTTTCAATTAAGATTAGCATCTATGGCAACAAGTACTATGGCAACTTCTATTTTATTAACCCTTGGTTTTATTGGTGCGGTAATAGAAATAATTACCCCAGGTTTTGGGTTGGGAGGAGTGATTAGTTTGACAGCCTTTGGATTATATTTTGGAGGAGTTTTGTTGGCAGGTTTTAGTAGTTGGATTGTACTGGTAATATTTATTGTTGGATTAATATTATTATTGGTGGAAGTTATTGCACCAGGTTTTGGTGTTCCAGGAATATTGGGAATTGTAGCTATTTTTGCTAGCATTATACTAGCTTCAACATCAATGGAACAAGCTTTAATATCACTATTAATAGCTATAATATTAACAATAATAGCGGTTATACTATTGTTTAAGTATGCACCTAGGAATAATAAGTTTTTTGATAAAATTACTCTATCTACATCTTTAAATACCTCTAGTGGTTATGTAAGTTCAGAGGATTATAAATCTTATGTTGGAAAAATAGGAGTAACTATTACTCCCTTACGACCAGCAGGAAGTATAGAGGTAGAGAGCAGGAAATTAGATGTTGTGTCTGAAAATGCCTATATTGAAAAAGATGATAAAGTAAAGATAATAAAGGTAGAAGGCAATAGGATTATTGTAAGAAAATTAGATTAAAGGAGGGTTTTAAAAATGCCACAAATTATAGGTTTAATTGTGATCATTGGAATTGTATTTATTGTATTAGCAATACTCTTTAGCTTTATTCCTGTAGGATTATGGATTGCAGCTTTAGCGGCAAAGGTACCAATAGGAATTTTTACTCTAATAGGAATGAGACTTAGAAGAGTTATACCAAAGAAGGTAGTAGATCCATTAATTAAAGCCAGTAAGGCTGGTTTAAGTGTAAAGGTTGATCAATTTGAGGCTCACTATTTAGCAGGTGGAAATGTAGACAGAGTGGCAAACGCATTAATTGCAGCTCAAAGAGCCGATATTGAACTAACCTTCGAGAGAGCAGCGGCTATAGATCTTGCGGGTAGAGATGTACTTGAAGCTGTACAAATGAAAGTTAATCCTAAGGTTATTGAAACTCCAGTTATTGCTGCTGTTGCAAAGGATGGAATTGAAGTTAAAGCCAGAGCAAGGGTAACCGTAAGAGCAGATATTGATAGACTAATTGGAGGAGCTGGAGAGGAAACTATTATTGCTAGAGTAGGAGAGGGAATTGTTACAACTGTAGGTAGTTCAGAAACACATAAGGATGTTTTAGAAAATCCAGATTTAATATCTCAAAGAGTTTTAAACTCAGGATTAGATGCTGGTACTGCATTTGAAATTCTATCTATTGATATAGCTGATGTTGATGTAGGAAGAAATATCGGAGCACAATTACAAACTGATCAAGCTGAGGCTGATAAGCGTATTGCACAAGCAAAGGCTGAGGAAAGAAGAGCTATGGCTGTAGCAAAGGAACAAGAAATGTTAGCATCAGTTCAAGAAATGAGAGCAAAGGTAGTAGAAGCTGAGGCGGAGGTTCCTAAGGCAATGTCACAAGCTTTTAGAGAAGGTAATTTAGGAGTAATGGATTATTATAATATGAAAAATATATTAGCTGATACCCAGATGAGAGATTCTATCTCTAAAATAGATAAAAATGAATCTGATAATGTATAAATAATTGCCAATAGGCGGTGATTCAATGGAAAGAATTGGAGATATACTACCGTTACTTATTTTCATTCTAATTCCTATAATAAGGGGATTAAATAATAGTAAAAAACAAAAAAATGTATATCAAAAAAGTAAAAAGGCAAATAATTTCCCCTATCAGCAAGCAAAACCTTCTTCTGTTAAACCTTGGAGAAGCATTATTGATGAAGTTGGTAAGGATATGAAAGGATTGCTTGAGTCTGAAACTAAGTTAGCAAAAAAGGTAAAACCTAGAAGAGAACAGGATTTTGCTTATAGTAAAGATAAGGAAGAGACCTCTTCTAATGTGGAAAGCGTTAAAAATTATGAAGATCTGCATTTTGAAGGCAAGCCTAAAGAGGTTATCAAAGGAGAAATAATGGATAGCCCCAGAAAGGATAAAGTGATAAAGAAAAAAGATACAAAAGAAGATAATTCTTTAAATTTTTCATCAAATCCTATAGTACAAGGTTTAATATTCTCAGAAATAATAGGACCACCAAAATCTAAAAGGTGATAGTTAAACAGTCAACACATATGTGTGTTGACTGTTTTTTTTTAATGTCCTTTGCATAGTAAAAATAATGAGAGCATAGATATAAATAGGAGAGAGGGTGGGGATATGGGTAATAAAATAAATAATATAAAGACTGATTTATCTGATACTCTAGAACTTCCTAAGGAGATAATGCTTGACTTACCCAAAGTGACTTTAATAGGAAATTTACAACTAAATATAGAAAACCATAAAGGAATAATTGAATATACCTCAAATCAAATTAGAATTAGTAGCAATTCAGGGATGATAAAAATACAGGGTAATGATTTATATATAAAAACGATAATAAAGGAAGAAATCATTATTACAGGAGAAATACACACTTTTGAATACATACAATAAAAAGAGGTGAAATGTGTGCTTATTGTTAAATTGTGGCATTATTTTAAGGGCTATGTTATTATTAAAATTGAAGGATTTACATTAGAAAAATTCTTAAACCTTGTAGTAAAGGAAAATATTTTCATATGGGATATATTTCGAAAATCTAGCACATGTATTTATGTAAAGGTTAGCAAAAAAGATTTTCTACAATTGAAAAACATTATCAAAAAGGTGTCCTGTAGAGTAGAAATAATTGATAAAAAAGGATTGCCTTTTATATTATGGAAAATGAAAAAAAGAAAGTTTCTAGTAGCAGGTGCTACTATTACTTTGATTCTAATATATTTTTTAACATCTTTTATATGGGAAATAGAAATAACTGGGAATGAAAATATTTCAAGCAACACTATTTTAGAACAATTAAATGAGCTAGGTTTAAAAAGAGGAGAATTTAAGTATAAGATTTCAGAAAAAGAAATAGAGGATAATCTTCTTCTTAAGAATACTGAAATATCCTATGCCAATATCTCTTTTACTGGCATTAAGGTGAAAATTGAAATTGTAGAGAAAGAAATTCCGCCACCAATATTAAACACAGATATACCAACAAATGTTATTGCAGATAGAGATGGAATAATTCATAATATGTTGGTTTATGGAGGAGAAGCAATAGTAAAAAAAGGAGATCTAGTAAAAAAAGGAGATTTATTAATAAGTGGTGAATTACAAGATAATGAAAATTTAGACGAAGATGAAGGAAATAGTGAAAACAAAATAGAGGGAAAACAAAAAGTACATGCTTGGGGTGATATTTATGCACAAACTTGGTACGAAACAGAAATAGAAGTTGAATTTAAAAAATTAAATAATAATAAAAGTAGTAATGTAGTAGAGAAAGGATTAATTATAGGGAAAAAAGAAATCATATTAAAGAAATCCAAAGTTACTTTAGATAATTATGATAAAATAGAAAAAACCAAACCCCTTATTGATATAATGGGTATTAAGATTCCAATATATATTAAATATATTGAATATATTAAACAAGAAGATTTTAAGGAATTAACAGAAGAAGAGATTAAGGTTAGTGCTCTAACCAAGACAAAAGAACTTATAGAGAAGGAAAGAAAAAAGAAAATAGAAATTAAAAATTCTACTCTAAAAATTATAAGTAAGGATGTTGATAATGCAAAGGTTGAGGTATTTATTGAAGCCATAGAAAATATAAGTCGAATTCAAGAGATTTCTAATTAAAAAGGGAGGCTAACATTTGAATCAACAACAAATAGAAGAAAGAATTAATGTAGAAGAACTAGAACATCAGATGCAGTTATTTGGTAATTTCGATGAAAACATTAAAATTATTGAAAAAAACTATTCTGTAAGAATTATTGTAAGAGAAGGAAATATTAAGATTTTAGGTATTGAAGATGAGGTTACTATAGTTAAGAGTATAATTGTCAAGTTATTAGATAGTATTAAAAATAATAAACCAATTACAACTCAAAGCGTTGAATATATTATAAGTCTTGCTAAAAATGGAGAGGAAGATAAATTTTCCACTTTATCTGATGTAATCTGCTACACAGCAAAGGGAAAACAGATTCGCAGTAAAACTCTTGGACAAAAAAATTATGTCCAAGCTATTAAAAAAAATGAAATTGTTTTTGGCATTGGACCGGCGGGAACAGGAAAAACATATTTAGCTATGGCAATGGCAGTAGCAGCCTTTAAGAATGAAGAAGTAAGTCGTATTATTTTGACTCGACCTGCAGTTGAGGCAGGTGAAAAACTAGGGTTTTTACCTGGAGATTTACAAGAAAAGGTAGATCCATATCTTCGCCCATTATATGATGCATTATTTGATATTATGGGAACAGATACATATCAGAGTTATATAGAAAGAGGAATTATTGAGATTGCACCATTGGCTTATATGCGAGGAAGAACATTAGATGACGCATTTATTATTTTAGATGAAGCTCAAAATACTTCACCCGAACAAATGAAGATGTTTCTAACAAGAATGGGAATAGGTTCTAAGGCAATCATTACAGGAGATATAACTCAGATAGACTTACCCCATGGTAAGGATTCTGGACTTAAAAGTGTTATAAAAATTCTAGATAATGTACAAGGAATTAAATTTATATACCTTACTCAAAACGATGTTGTACGCCATCCGTTAGTACAAAGAATTATAGAAGCATATGAAGTATATGATAAGGTATCAAATAATAATTAATCTTAAGAATAAAGAATAGGGGATGATATTGATGAGTGTATACTTTGATAATCGTCAAGAAAAAATTCAAATAACCAAGGAATTCCTTGATATTTTGGAAAAGGTTGTAGATGTTGCATTAAAGAAAGAAGGGATTAATTTCTCTGTAGAGATTAGCATATCATTTGTTGATAATGAAGAAATTCAACAATTAAATAATGTTTATAGGGATAATAACACATCCACGGATGTATTATCCTTTCCCTTAATAGAAAAAGAAAAATTAGATAAAAGAATAAATCAAAAAACTGAAATGCTTCTTGGGGATATTGTTATTTCTATACCTAAAACTATAGAACAATCAGAAGAATATGGTCATTCATTCTTAAGAGAATTAGCTTACCTAACAGTGCACGGTATATATCATCTGTTAGGCTATGATCATATAGATTTAGAAGATAAGAAAATAATGAGAGAGAAAGAGGAATTAGTAATGGAAGAATTACAAATTTTTCGAACTTTTTCTTAATTTGGAGTGTAAATATGAAAATAAGAAACCTTATTGATAGTTTTAATTATGCTATTTCAGGGCTTATTTATGCATTAAAAACACAACGAAATATGAAAATACATTTTATAATAGGTTCTATAGTAATAATAACAAGTCTTTTTATGGATTTCAGTAGGATTGAATTAATAATCTTATTTTTCACTATATGCTTGGTAATTATTACAGAAATGATTAACACAGCAATAGAGGCTACAGTAGATTTATATACTAAAACCTATCACCCTTTAGCTAGGATTGCTAAGAATGTTGCTGCTGGCACGGTATTAATAGCATCAGTAAATTCCATCATAGTTGCTTATGTATTATTTTTTAATCGTATTAATCCTGTTGCAAAAAATATATTACATAGGGTGCAACAATCACCAGGTCATTTAACCTTTGTTAGTTTGGTACTGGTAATAGTGGTTGTTATAGCTGTAAAGTCTAAGTTTAGTGTGGGATCTTATATGGTGGGAGGAATGCCCAGTGGACATAGTGCAATATCCTTCTCTATTTCAACTGCTATAGCCCTAATTTCAGAGGATGTATTAGTAGCTTCTATGGCATTTCTTTTAGCCTTTTTAATATCACAGAGTCGTATCGAAGGAAGAATACATACACCTTTTGAAGTAATTGTTGGTGGTATAATTGGTACATTAATTACAATTTTAATTTTTCAACTTTATTAAAATTTATAAATTAAGATAAATAATTAAAATACAGCTATCTAGGTATAAGGAGGTATAAAAAGAAATATGATAATAGAAACAAAAATGAAAGAAAAATTATTGGAAGAGGCAAATCAAGCAAAAAAAATGGCGTATGTACCATATTCAAATTTTCCTGTAGGGGCGGCATTACTTACAAGAGAGGGTAAAATATATACTGGATGTAATATTGAAAATGCTACCTACGGGGCAACTAATTGTGCAGAGAGAACAGCATTTTTTAAAGGAGTTTCTGAAGGTGAAAGAGCTTTTATTGCGCTAGCAATTGTAAGCGATCATCCTGGATTTACTTTTCCATGTGGAATATGCAGACAGGTTATTTATGAATTTGCTAAGGATATACAAATAATATTCCAAAATGCTGAAGGTGAAATACTAACTCTTTATACCAAGGACTTACTACCATATCCATTTAGTGAAGATGACTTAGCAAAAACAAAGGAGGCAAAAACTAATGAATGCTAATTACCGCTCGGGGTTTGTATCTATTATAGGGAGACCAAATGTTGGTAAATCTACCTTATTAAATCAGATTATGGGAGAAAAGCTTGTTATTATTTCGAATAAACCACAAACTACAAGAAATACAATTCGTTGTATTTTTACACAAAAGGATTTTCAAATGGTATTTATAGATACTCCGGGTATGCATAAACCAAAAAATAAGTTAGGAGAATATATGGTCAATGCTGCAAAACAAACATTAAATGAAGTGGATGTTATTTTGTTTTTAGTTGACGAAAGTATGAATATTGGTTCTGGTGATCAATACATAATGGAAATTCTTAAGGAAGTAAAAACTCCTGTTTTATTAATAATAAACAAGATGGATTTGTTAACTAAGGACGAATTACTAGAAAAAATAGCAATTTATAAGGATATTGAGGGGATTAGTGATATAATACCAATATCAGCAAGAAATAGTGAAAATGTATCAGAATTAATTAAAATAATATCTGATAAATTACCATTGGGTCCACAATATTTTCCTGAGGATATGATAATAGATCAGCCGGAACGAATGATTGTTGCTGAATTAGTTCGGGAAAAGGCATTGCAATTACTACAACAAGAAGTACCCCATGGCATTGCAACAGAAGTGACTTCTATGAAAGAAAGAAAAGGGAAAAATCTTGTAGATATAGAGGTTAACATATATTGCGAGAAAAGTAGACATAAAGGAATAATTATTGGAAAACAAGGAACGATGTTAAAGGAAATTGGGAAAAGGGCTAGAAGAGATATTGAGAGCTTATTAGGTATTAGGGTAAATTTACAATTATGGGTAAAGGTGAAATCTGATTGGAGAAACAAAAAACGGGAATTAAAGGATTTAGGCTATCAATAAAAAAAGGTATCTCTTATCTAATAATTTTAATTAGTAGTAAATATCTTCCCTAAATTTTAATTAATAGTATTAAAAATATAAGAGTAGGTTACTCTATATTAATAATGCAAAAAGGGAGGAGAAAATACTAATGGAAAAGCTATTTTGGGAATGTTTTAATAATACAGGTAGATTAGATATGTATTTACTTTATAAAGATTTTAAACAAGAACAAGAAGCTCAAAATCCTAATGAAACTGAATATAAACAGTCTTTTCTAACAAGGTTTGAAGGAGAGGAACGCTTAGTATAAGGATGAGGTTAAATGGGATTATTTAAAACAACTGGAATTATTATTAAACAAATAAATTATGATGAAGCAGATAAAATACTTACAATTTTGACAAAAGACCATGGTAAAATACAAGCATTAGCAAAAGGGGCTAGAAAAACAAATAATCGTTTTTTAGCCTCTACGCAATTATTTTGCTATAGTAATTTTATATTTTATCAAGGAAAATCTATGAATTATATTAACCAAGCAGAATTACGAGAGTCCTTCTATAACTTAAGAAAAAATTTAAAAGATTTCACCTACGCATCTTATATTATTGAATTGATAAATGCTGCTACCCAAGAGCAGCAAAAGGAAGAAAAATATTTTTTTTTATTAATACATACTCTAAAACATATGACTTACACAAAAGAGATAGATTTAGATATAATTACATTGGCTTTCCAGGTTAAACTAATGGCATTATCAGGATACGCACCACATTTAGATGATTGTGTAGTTTGTGGCAATAGTATTCAGTATAACATGAAAATAAGTTCTGAACTGGGAGGGGTTATTTGTCCGCAATGTTTTCAACAAGATTCTTATGCAATGGGAATAAATAAGGATGCTAAAGAAGTGCTTTCCTTTATACTTCACAAACCATTATCAAACTTAAACCAATTAGTAAAAAAGGATAGTATAATACGACAATTAAATAAAATAATGTATAATTATGTTTCAAAATATATGGAGAGATCCTTTCACACATTGAATTTTTTGAATATTATAGATAATAATATATTAAATAATAAGGGAAATAAAAATAAGGGAGATGAGAAAAATGGATGATATTCTTCAAAAGATTGACTCAATAAGGGAAAGAACAGGTGCAAGCTATAAAGAAGCAAAGGAGGTATTGGAACAAGCAGATGGCGACATTTTAGAGGCTATAATCATTATGGAGGAAAAGAAAAATAAAGATACCTGGACTGAGCAATTTAATGTTGCTGGGTCAGAAGTAGTAGAAAAATTAAAGGAAATAGTACGCACAGGTAATGTAAACCGAATTAAAGTTAAAAAGGGTGAATATATGATACTTGATATTCCTATTACAGCTGGAGCTGTAGGGGCAGTATTTATGCCATATATAACAGCAATAGGAGCAGCTGTGGCTTTTGTATCTAAATGTACTATTGAAATCGAAAGACCATATAAGAGTGATATAAATATAAATGAAGAGGTAGCTGATATGGTAAAAATGGCTGAACAAAAAGCCAAAGAACAATTTGATAAAAATGAAGAATAATAGTTGACAAAAATATGAATATCTGATAATTTAAATAAAACAATAAAGAAAAGTACATTGAGAAAGAAGAGTAGTAAAGGATACTTTTTATAGCGAGCTAGGAAGGGTGTAAGCCTAGTAAAAGTCTTTTGCAAAAGGAACTTTTGAGTACAACCATAACATAAAGTGGACCTTCTGGTCAACAAGGGTGGAACCGCGGAATAAAATTTTCGTCCCTTAGTTGATAGAAGGTTTTATTTTTTTATATCATAGGAAAGGAAAGCTCTATTTTCCTATTGTATAACATAATGTTGCAAGGGAAACCCTGTCGTTTTAAGAAGGGTGCTAAGATGGTGAATGTGCTGATTGCTTAGTTTTTTAGCCTAGAGGAATTATCTTTAATGCTTTTTTAATAATAAAGGAGGAATAATTATGACAACAAAAATTACTATGAATGATATTGTCAGCTTAGCAAAAACTAGAGGATTTATATATCCTGGGTCAGAAATCTATGGGGGCTTGGCAAACACATGGGATTATGGTCCATTAGGCATAGAATTAAAAAATAATATTAAAAAAGCTTGGTGGAAAAAGTTTGTACAAGAAAGTCCTTATAATGTAGGCTTGGACTCTGCTATATTAATGAATCCAGAGGTTTGGGTAGCATCAGGACATATTGGAGGATTTAACGATCCATTAATGGATTGTAGAGAATGTAAAACGCGTTTTCGCGCAGATAAGCTTATTGAAGACTTTGCGCAGGATAAGGGTAAAGAGCTAATAGTGGATGGTTGGAGTAATGAGGAAATGATAAACTATATAGACGAAAATAATATATCCTGTCCAAAATGTGGAAAGAATAACTATACTGATATTAGACAATTTAATCTTATGTTTAAAACACATCAAGGAGTTGTTGAGGACTCAAAATCAGATATCTATTTGCGTCCAGAAACCGCACAAGGAATTTTTACTAATTTTAAAAATGTTCAAAGAAGTTCTCGCAAAAAAGTACCCTTCGGCATAGCTCAAATAGGGAAATCCTTTAGAAATGAGATAACTCCAGGTAATTTTATATTTAGAACTAGAGAGTTTGAGCAAATGGAACTAGAGTTTTTCTGTAAGCCTGGGGAGGATTTGGAGTGGTTTAATTATTGGAAAGATTATTGTAAAAATTGGTTATTGGAACTTGGTATAGCAGAAGAAAATATAAGGCTTAGGGATCATAGCAAGAATGAGCTTTCACATTATAGTAATGCTACTACAGATATAGAATATCGTTTTCCTTTTGGTTGGGGAGAGCTTTGGGGAGTTGCAGATCGTACTAATTTTGACTTAACCCAACATCAAAATCATTCTGGGCAGGATATGTCTTATATCGATCCTAATACTAATGAAAGATATATTCCTTATTGTATTGAGCCTTCTGTGGGCGTAGATAGAGTGTTATTAGCCTTTTTAGCTGAAGCATACAATGTAGAATTGGTCGATGATAATGAGAGTAGAAATGTATTAAAACTGCACCCTCAATTAGCTCCTATTAAAGCTACCATATTGCCTCTTACTAAAAAACTGAAGGAACAAGCTTGGAAAGTATTTGAAATGCTAAGCAAAAAATTCTTGGTAGAATATGATGAAGCAGGAAGCATTGGTAAAAGATATAGAAGACAGGATGAGATTGGAACTCCATTTTGTATTACTATAGACTTTGATACTTTAGAAGACAATAGAGTTACTATTCGCGATAGAGATACAATGGAACAGGTGCGAGTTAATATAAATGAAATTGTATCATTCATGGAAAATAAATTGGAATATTAATTATTAAAGAAAAATTGCATTAACCTCTACTATTGTAGAGGTTTTTCCAAAATTGTTTTAATAATACATTGATACGATGGTGTACTATATAGTATAATTCATTTATTAAAGCGCCACTTTATTATAAAAAATTATTCGAGGGGTGAGTGCCATAGAGTTTTCTGACCGTCAAAGGAAGATAATTGAAATTGTAAAGAAAAATCAACCAATTACTAGTGAACATATTGCAGAGAAACTTAATTTAACAAGGGCTACCCTAAGAACTGATTTAGCATTGTTAACTATGATTGGAATATTTGAAGCTAGACCAAAGGTTGGATATTTCTATTCTGGCAAATCATTATTTAGCTTTATTGGGAGTTATATGAAAAAAATTAAGGTTGATGATGTAAAATCCATGCCTGTTATTGTATCAGAGGAAACAACTATATATGACGCAATTGTAACCCTATTTTTAGAGGATGTTGGTACAATCTTTATAGAAAATCAGGAAAAATATCTTTCAGGGGTTGTTTCTCGAAAGGACTTTCTTAAAACAGCAATTGGGAATCAAGATATTTATAAAATGCCTGTGGGTATGATTATGACTAGAATGCCTAATGTAGCTTTTATATTTCCAGATGATTCAATTTATGATGCAGCAGTAAAGATAATAGATCATGAAATAGATTCCCTTCCGGTAGTAGAAAAAAAAATTGATGAAGATAATAAAGTACAATACAAAATAATAGGTAAAATTTCCAAAACAAACATCACTAAAAAGTTTGTACAATTTGGAATTAGTTAGTATAATAAGGAGTGATTAAAGGTAACCACCTGCACTGTTGTAAAGACAGTTGCAATAATATTAAAAATTATAATACATAGAAGGAGGAATTTAATTTGGCAGGAAAATATGTTTATATGTTTAAAGAAGGAAATGCAAAAATGAGAGAGCTATTAGGAGGAAAGGGGGCAAACCTTGGAGAAATGACAAGCCTAGGTCTACCAGTTCCTCAAGGCTTTACTGTTACGACAGAAGCATGTAATTTATTTTATGAAACTGGAGAAAAACTTTCAAAGGATATTATAGATGAAATATATTCATGCTTGATAGATTTAGAAAAAGAAACAGGAAAAAACTTTGGTTCACTAGAAAATCCACTATTAGTTTCTGTTAGATCAGGAGCAGCTATATCAATGCCAGGTATGATGGATACCATTTTAAACTTAGGATTGAATAATGATACAGTTGAAGCACTATCAAAAAACACACAAAATGAAAGATTTGCTTATGATAGCTATAGAAGATTTATTCAAATGTTTGGGGATGTAGTATTAGAAATTCCTAAAAATAAATTCGAAGATTTATTAGAAGATATGAAGGAAAAAAACAATTTTCAAGAAGATACTCAACTAACAGCAGAGAACTTAAAAGAACTAGTAGAACAATTTAAAGAAGTTGTAAAGCAAGAGAAGGGTATGGATTTCCCTCAGGATCCGAGAGAACAATTATTAATGGCAGTTGAGGCAGTATTCGCTTCCTGGAATAACCCAAGGGCTATAACCTATAGAAGAATAAATGAAGTTCCTAAAAGTATTATTGGAACAGCTGTAAATGTTCAATCTATGGTATTTGGAAATATGGGAGATGATTGTGGTACAGGAGTTGCCTTTACACGAAATCCATCAACAGGCGAAAATAAACTCTATGGTGAATATTTAATGAATGCACAAGGAGAAGATGTTGTAGCTGGTATTAGAACACCAAAACCTATTTCCCAATTACAGGAAACTTCCAAGGATCTTTATGATCAATTTGTAGATGCAGCTGAAAAATTAGAAAATCATTATAGGGATATGCAGGACATTGAATTTACAATAGAAGGATCAAAACTATATATCTTACAAACCCGTAATGGTAAAAGAACAGCGGCAGCGGCAATTCGAGTAGCTTCTGAACTAGTACAAGATGGATTTATAACTAAAGAGGAAGCATTAATGCGTATTGAACCTAAGCAATTGGATCAATTATTGCATCCTACCTTTGATTCTAAAGCTCTAAAGGATGCCTCTGCTCTTGCTAAAGGTTTACCAGCATCACCAGGAGCTGCTACCGGAAAAATATACTTTACTGCTGAAAGCACAGTTTCTGCTGTAAATAACGGCGAAAAGGCTATCTTAGTTAGACAGGAAACCTCTCCAGAGGATATTGAGGGGATGCATTTAGCAAATGGTATTCTAACAGCTAGGGGTGGTATGACATCTCATGCAGCTGTAGTAGCAAGAGGTATGGGGAAATGCTGTGTAGCAGGTTGTGATTCTATAAGAGTTAACGAAGAGAAAAAAGAATTTGTCGTTAATGGTAATGTATATGTAGAAGGAGATTATATTTCATTAGATGGAAGTACAGGAACAGTATATTTAGGTGAAGTTCCTACTGTAGAACCTAAACTTTCAGGACACTTTGGAGAGTTAATGCAATGGTCTGATGAAATTAGAAAACTTAAGATTAGAACTAATGCAGATACACCAGTGGATGCAGAAACAGCAGTAAAATTTGGAGCAGAGGGTATCGGATTATGTAGAACAGAGCATATGTTTTTTGATGAAAAAAGAATTCCCGCAGTTCGTCAAATGATTTTATCAAATACAAAAGAACAAAGAGAAAAATCATTAGAACAATTGCTTCCAATGCAAAAAGAAGATTTCAAGGGAATATTTAGAGCGATGGGCGAAAGACCAGTAACCATAAGACTACTAGATCCACCACTACATGAATTCTTACCAACTCAAGAAAAGGATATTGTAGCATTGGCTAAAGAGCTTGAAATTTCTTATGATGAATTAAACGAAACTATTGAATCACTAAAGGAATTTAACCCAATGTTGGGACATAGGGGATGTAGAATTGCTATTACATACCCAGAAATTGCAGTTATGCAAACAAAGGCTATAATCGAAGCAGCAATTGAAATATCAAAAGAAGAAGGTAAGAAAATTAGACCTGAAATTATGATACCACTTGTAGGTATTGTAGAGGAATTAGAATATCTAAAGACAAATATAGTTAATACAGCAAATGAATTAATAGAAAAAGAAGATGTTGAGTTAGAATATCTTGTAGGAACTATGATAGAGGTACCTAGAGCAACACTTGTAGCAGATAAGATTGCTAAAGAAGCAGAATTTTTCTCCTTTGGAACAAATGATTTAACACAAATGGCATTTGGGTTTTCCAGAGATGATGCAGGTAAATTCTTAAGTGAATATCAAGAAAAGGATATACTTGAAAAAGACCCATTTGAAAGCATAGATCAAAGTGGAGTTGGTAAATTAGTAGAGATTGCAGTTGATCTAGGAAGAAAAGAAAAGCCTGATCTAAAGATCGGTGTTTGTGGAGAGCATGGAGGGGATCCTGCTTCAATAATGTTCTTCCATAACGCTGGGTTAGATTATGTATCCTGTTCACCATATAGAGTACCAATTGCAAGATTATCAGCAGCACAGGCACAAATAATTAACAAAAAATAATTTTTAAGGGCTTCGGCCCTTTTTTTGATTATATATTTGAATGATATAAATAATTGTAGGTAATAATTTCAAGAGTTTTTATAAAAAAAGAGGATATGTGTAATTAATAGTGTATATATACAATAAGCTTTCAAAGAATGGGGGTTAGAAGATGAATATTCGTGAAAATAGAGAAAAGATAGAAGAAGTTACACTATCATCCTTTGCATCCCTAAGTAAAAATAGTAGGGGTAGGGAAAGAAAGGAAGAACCTTGTCCTATTAGAACAATATTTCAAAGAGATAGAGATCGTATAATTCATTCCAAGTCATTTAGACGCCTTAAGCATAAAACCCAAGTGTTTATTAGACCAGAAGGAGATCACTATAGAACTCGATTAACCCATACATTAGAGGTAACACAAATTGCACGAACAATATCCAGAGCATTATTATTAAACGAAGACCTAACTGAGGCTATTGCTTTAGGACATGATTTAGGTCATACACCCTTTGGACATGCAGGAGAAGAAACATTAAACAATATATGTTCCTTTGGTTTTTTGCATAATGAACAAAGTCTTAGAGTTGTAGATTATTTAGAGAGAGATGGTGGATTGAATCTAAGCTTTGAAGTTCGTGATGGTATATTGAATCATTCAGGAGAAGGGAAACCAAAAACATTGGAAGCTGCTATTGTACATCTATCAGATAGAATAGCGTATATAAATCATGATATCGATGATGCGCTAAGAGGAAAGGTTTTAAAGGAAGAGGATCTACCTAAAAGAACATTAGATATTTTAGGGAAAAGTCATAGCGTTCGTATAAATACTATGATTCAGGATGTTGTTAATAATAGTATAGGGAAAAATCATGTATCTATGACGGAAAAAATAGATAAAGCGACTAATGAATTAAGAAATTTTCTCTTTGAGAAGGTTTATATAGATTCTATAGCAAAGAAGGAAGAAAAAAAAGCTCAAAATATATTAGAACAGCTTTACCAGTTTTTTTATAATAATGTTGATGATCTACCAAAAGAATTTAAGAAGAAGTTAGAAAAGGAAAATAAGGAAAGAATAATCTGTGATTATATTGCAGGCATGACAGATATATATGCCATGAATAGTTTTAATGAAATATTCATACCTGATTCATGGAAAGTTTAAATTGTTATAAGAAAAAGAAGGAATAATAGGTTATTATGTCGAATACTAACTTTCACGGAAATTTGAAGGTGATTTAATGAAAATATTGGTTGATGGAGACGCATGTCCTGTTAATAGCGAAATTATGGAAATATCAACTAAATATAATATAGAAGTATTATATTTCTGTAGTGTTTGTCATTATTCAGAAACTGTTAAATTTTCTAATAGGATTCTAGTAGACAATGAGGACCAAGCAGTAGATATGAAAATTATTAATTATCTTAACAGTGGAGATATTGTAATTACTCAGGATTATGGTTTGGCATCATTGGTTCTAAATAAAGGTGCTTATGCTTTGTCCTTTAATGGGGAAAGCTTTACTAATGATAATATCGAATTATATCTATATCAAAGATTTTTATCATTAGAGCAAAGGAAAAAGAAACTAAAAACTTCTAAGCAAAAGAAAAGGGGAAAAATAGAGGATTTTAAATTCAAAAAAACACTTGAAAATTTAATTGGTCAATTAAACAATCCTTAATTAATAAATTTTCCAAGGTTTTTATCTTTCAAGGTTCTCTAGCGAAGCTATATTTCTAAATTAATAAGAAGGAAAAATAATATTGATGGCGAAAATATATATTAAGCCAGAGTAAAGGTGATATAAATGTCAAATGTATACTCAGAAGAGTTAATAGAAGAGATTCGTTCCCGTAACGATATAGTAGATGTTATTTCTGGGTATGTATTATTAAAAAAAAGTGGTACGAGTTATAAAGCCAAATGCCCATTTCATACAGAAAACACACCATCCTTTAGTGTATCTCCGGACAAACAAATTTATCATTGTTTCGGATGTGGTGTAGGAGGGAATGTAATAAGCTTTATTATGAGTATTGAAAATCTAGGTTTTGTAGATGCTCTTAAATTACTTGCAGATCGAGGGGGCATTAGTTTACCAGATCAATATGAAGCTGTAGATAAAGAAAAATATAAAAGTAAGCAAACCCAATATAACATTCATAAAGAATCAGCTAGATATTATTACGATAATTTAAAGAAAAGCAAAACTGTACTCAACTATTTAAATATGAGGAAGATTACTAGTGAAACTATAATTAGATTTGGTTTAGGATATGCTTCAGAAGATTGGGAGGGATTATATCAGCATTTATTAAAGAAAAATTATTCTATAGATGAAATTGCTCAATCTGGTTTAGTAATTCCCAAAAAGAATCAAAAAGGACATTTTTATGATCGTTTTAGGAATAGACTAATTTTCCCAGTATTTAATCTTACTAATAAGGTGATTGCTTTTGGAGGGAGAGTACTAGATCAACAATTACCAAAGTATTTAAATTCTCCAGAAACAATTCTTTTTTCTAAAGGGCATCATCTATATGGATTAAATAATGCAAAAAATAACATTAAAGATGGACAAATTATTATAGTAGAAGGATATATGGATGTTATCTCTTTATATCAGCATGGGATGAAAAATGTAGTAGCATCCCTAGGGACAGCATTGACAAGAGAACAAGCAAAACTATTAAACCGTTATGCAGATGAGATTATAATAGCCTATGATGGTGATGATGCAGGTAGGAAAGCTACCTTAAGAGCATTGGACATCTTTGCTGGATCTGGATGTAAAGTAAGAGTTATGAAATTACCTAAGGGGTTGGATCCTGATGAATATATTAAAAAATATAAATTGGAGGGGTTTATTTATCAAATAAAAAAAGGATTACCCCTAGTTGAATATAAGATTATGCTGGCGAGAGAAAAATATAATATCAATAGTACAGAGGGGAAGATAGACTTTTCCAAAGAAGTGGCTCAAATCTTAAAAAATATAAAAAGTGAAATTGAAATTGATGGCTATATTAAAAAGATTTCAAAGGAAACAGGGATTAATGAAGCCGCTATTAAATCAGAAGTATATAGTAATAAGAGGATGTATAATAGAGATAAAACGCCTAAGAATAGAATTGGAAATAATAGGAATACTATTGAATATAAAGCAAATATTACATCCAATGATAGAAAAAATGCTATTATCTTAGCTGAAGAAAATCTACTAAATGCTATTTCCCAAGATTTAGAAGTTTTCATTAAAGTTAAGAAATTTATTAATTGGGATGATTTTACTCTTGATATCCATAGAGATATTGCAAAGATTATTTATAAAAAAATGAACAATAAAGAAACAGTTATACCTGGACAATTATTGGATATATTTAATAGTGAGCATGAAGGACAGGTTATTTCTGGAATATTCTCAAAAAATTATGACAAGGAGTTTATAGATAAAAATATAATGGAATATATTAATACAATAAGAATATATAAACTTCAAGAAAAAATTAATAATTTAAATAATAGTATTAAATTAATGAGTAAGGAAAATAATGTTAATGTTGAAAAAACAAATAGAATTTATATAGAAATTATTGAGCTAAAGAAAAAACTTGAAGCTCTTAAGGGTAAATAGAAGGGAGGTAATACATTTTGAGTAATGACAACTTAGAATTAAAAAGTAAAAAAATAAAGGATTTATTAGAAAAAGGTAAAAAAAATAGTTCCTTAACATATAAAGAGATAATGGATGTTTTAGAAGAGGTTGATATGAGCCCGGAACAAATAGAATTAATGTATGAATCCTTTGAAGAAAATGGTATTGATATAATTGGTGATCATAGCCAGGAGGAAGAAGATAAAGATAAATTAGACATAACTGTCCCAGAAGGAATAAATATTGATGATCCAGTCAGAATGTATTTAAAAGAAATTGGAAAGGTGCCATTATTAACAGCTGATGAAGAAATTGAACTTGCTAAGAAAATGGAAGATGGTGATGAGATTGCCAGTAGAAAGCTTGCAGAGGCAAATCTTAGATTGGTTGTAAGCATAGCAAAACGCTATGTAGGTAGAGGAATGCTATTTTTAGATTTAATACAAGAGGGTAATCTTGGATTAATTAAAGCTGTTGAGAAATTTAATTATAGAAAAGGTTTTAAATTTAGCACATATGCAACTTGGTGGATTAGACAAGCTATTACAAGAGCCATAGCTGATCAAGCAAGAACCATAAGAATTCCTGTTCATATGGTAGAAACTATTAATAAACTTATTCGAGTTTCAAGACAATTGTTACAAGAGTTGGGTAGAGAGCCTGCACCTGAGGAGATTGCAGAAGAAATGGGACTTACAGTTGAAAAGGTTAGAGAAATTCTAAAAATCGCTCAAGAACCGGTTTCTTTAGAGACTCCTATAGGAGAAGAGGAAGATAGTCATTTAGGTGATTTTATACCTGATGATGATGCTCCTGCACCTGCTGAATCAGCAGCCTTTACACTTCTTAAGGAACAACTATTAGATGTTCTCGATACATTAACTCCAAGAGAAGAAAAGGTTTTACGACTACGCTTTGGATTAGATGATGGGAAAGCTAGAACACTTGAAGAGGTAGGCAAAGAATTTAATGTTACAAGAGAACGAATAAGACAAATTGAAGCGAAAGCCTTACGAAAATTAAGACACCCAAGTAGAAGTAAAAAATTAAAAGATTATCTCGATTAGTAATTAGTTTATAAAAATATCATTTAAAGTAAAAGCATATAAGGAGTATATTGATGATATCCACAAAACATTGCTCACATTTAGAAGATGATTATTGTATAAAGAAAGTACCAATTTTCTCAAATTTAACTAGTGAAGAGATGGATGAAATATCTAAGACAATTATCCATAAAAGTTATAAAAAAGGGGAAATAATATATTTTGCTGGTGACAAAATAGAAAATTTATATATAATTAATAATGGTAAAGTTAAAATTACTAAAATTTCAGAAACAGGCAAGGAACAAATAATTCGCATATTATCTATGGGGGATTTTATTGAAGAACTTTCTATTTTTACTAAATCCATATCTACAAAAAATGTTGAAGCAATAGAAGATACTATTATGTGCATCGTAAGTGGAACTAATATGAAAAGGATAATTGACAATAAACCAAGTATAGCTTTAAAAATAATGCAAGAATTAGGCAAACGCTTAGAAAAAACAGAAAAGTTAATGGAAACAATTGGCTTGTTTAGTGTAGAAAAAAGAGTAATACAAATGCTTTTAGAAATGGCTGATGAAAATGATATTGTAAACCTCTCAATAAGTAAAAAAGACCTTGCTACATATATTGGTATGAGTCAAGAAACACTTAGTAGAAAGTTATCTTATTTCCAAAGCCAGGGATGGATTGAGCAAAAAGGTCAGAGAAAAATTATAATAAAGAATAGGAATACATTGGAAAATATTTATAAATAAAATTCTTACTTTATTCTATTAAATATGATATAATACATTTCTATCTTAAATATTTATTTAAGTATTTCAAAAAAATAACATTGACATATTTGCTGTAAATAGTATAATAGTATATGTGATTTTCATTCCTCAGTAGCTCAATGGTGGAGCAACCGGCTGTTAACCGGTAGGTTACTGGTTCGAGTCCAGTCTGAGGAGCCATAATTTTGGGGCCTTTAGCTCAGCTGGTTAGAGCAACCGGCTCATAACCGGTAGGTCCGGGGTTCGAGTCCCTGAAGGCCCACCAATCCCAAAATTAAAATATTAAAGATAGAGTCTAAAAAATGAGTCAGTAATTGAACTGACTCATTTTAGTTTATATTTTTTTTCTCCTTTATAGCTTCTATGCTTCATAGCAATATATTTTGACTCTTTCTGCCATTGAATTGTGTTTCCGCCCCATGAGAAATCATCATTAGTTTTTATATCATTGCTATTTTGTATATTTTCTGCTTCAACATTTTTCTTATTAGTTTTCTTCAATTTATTATAGCCTCCTTTAATAATTATATTTCCCACTAAAACGATTATAAAACAAATTTAATAACTTTTTTATGTTATAATTTATATAAAAACTTAGGAGTGTTTGGATGATAAATACATTTTTATTTGACTTAGATGGTACATTATTACCAGTAGACTTAGATAAATTCTTAAAAATATACTTTGGAGAAATGGCAAAAAAGTTAAAAGATCATATCTCTCCTGAGAAAACTGCTGAATATATATGGCAGGCTACAGAGTTTATGGTAAATAATAAAGATACTCAAGTTACGAATATGGAAGCTTTTTCACAACATTTTACAAAAATAACAGAGAGAAGTTTTGAAGAATTACTACCTATCTTCGATGATTTTTACATTACAGAATATTTGAAAACCAGAGATGCAATTTCTCCTCATCCAATAGTAAAGGAAATAATTGAATTGTTAAAGGATAAAAATTACAATCTAGTTGTTGCTACAAATCCATTATTTCCTAAAAGGGCTATAATACATCGACTAGAATGGGCAGGTTTAAAAGAAGAAGATTTTCAACTTATCACCTCTTATGAAATAATGCATGCATGTAAGCCAAACATACAATATTATAAAGAAATTCTGGATATAATAGGGAAAAAGCCTAAAGAATGCATAATGGTTGGAAATGATGTACAAGAAGATATGATAGCAAGAAAGTTAGGTATTAATACATTTCTATTAGAAAACCAAATTATTCATAGAGAGAGTACACCTCCAGTCTGTGACTATAGTGGATCCTATGAAGATTTAAAAAATATTATTATAAAACAATTTTAAAATAAGGAGTTACTATGAAACTAACACCAAGACTACAAACTATAGCAAATCATATCCCCCAAAATACTATTTGTGGCGATATAGGAACGGACCATGCCTATATACCTATTTATATTGTAGAAAATAAAATCTCTAAAAAAGTAATTGCAACCGATATAAATAAAGGACCATTAGCTATTGCAAATAAACAAATAAAATTAGCAGGATTGGAAAAGCAAATTGAAACAAGATTAGGTAATGGATTACAGCCTATCGAGCCATATGAAGTAGAAACTATAGTAATAGCAGGAATGGGTGGGTTACTTATTAAGGATATATTAGATACTACAAAACATATAACAAATAGCATCAAAACATTTATTCTACAGCCAATGATTGCCCAAAGGGAGCTAAGGGAGTATTTAATATATAATAATTTTAAGATAATCAATGAAGATCTTGCCCAGGAAAATCAAAGGATCTATGAAATTATAATTGCGACAAAAGGTAAACAAAATATTGAAATTGAAAAAGATATATATTTAGATATTGGAAAACCTCTAATTGAAAATAAACATCCGCTATTATCCTCACTAATTAATTTTAAGAGAAATGAATTATTAAAAATAATTCATCAATGTGAAGGAAAAAACAGTGCAAATGCAGAAGATAGAATAAGAGAATGTATAAATAAACTAAATGATCTAAAGGAGGTGGAAAAATGTCTATAAAATGCCAAACAATTATGGATAAATTAGAGCAATTAGCTCCAAAAAGATTAGCGGAAGATTGGGATAATGTTGGATTACAAATAGGTGATCCAAGGGCAGATATAAAAAAAGTATTAGTATCTCTAGACTTAACAAAGGAAGTAGTACAGGAAGCTATTGATTATAAGGCAAATATGATAATTACCCACCACCCATTAATTTTTAAGCCACTAAGACAGATAAGATTTGATTTATCCTCAGGAGAAATAATAAAAAATCTCATAAAAAATGATATTAATGTATATACAGCCCATACAAATTTAGATAAAGCTGAAAATGGTCTTAATGATATGCTTGCTGAGAAACTATTCTTAAAAGATTTAGAAATTCTCTCACCAACTGATAAAGATATGTTATATAAGATTGTTATCTTTGTTCCTAAGGGATATGAGGATAAAATAAAGAATATAATGGGTAATATTGGAGCTGGATGGATCGGCAATTATAGTCATTGTACATTTCAAATGTCAGGAACTGGAACATTTAAGCCACTTGAAGGCACAAATGCTTTCATAGGAAATATAGGAAAAGTGGAACAAGTGGAAGAAAATAGAATAGAAACAATAGTCAAACAAAGAGATTTATCAAAGACAATAAAAGCAGTTGTTAAGGCTCACCCATATGAAGAAGTTTCCTATGATATATATCCACTAGAGAATAAAGGAAAATTATACGGTTTAGGGAGAATTGGAATATTAGATAAGAGTTTATCATATAGTGATTTTTTAGGTAGCATAAAAAGTTCACTAAATTTACAATATTTAAAAATTGCTGGAGCAAAAAAAGATTACATTAAAAAAGTTGCACTTTGTACTGGCAGTGGCTCAGAATTTATTCATAAAGCAGCTATGCTAGGGGTAGATGCTTATATTACAGGAGATATTAAGTATCATGAGGCACAACAGGCTAAAGATTTAAATATTTTAGTCGTGGATGCAAGCCACTTCGCTACAGAAGTTATTGTAATGGATGGTTTGAAAAAATATTTAGATGATGAATTTTCTAAAGATAAACGAAATATCGAAGTGGTTGTATCAAAAGTAAATAGTGATTTTATTGAATGGAATTGAGAATAGGTGTTTTTTGCTTATTCTCTTTATTATTTTATTATTAGGAGGAAATAAATATGAAAGATGTAAATATTTCTTTATTATGGCAGCTCCAAAAGTTAGAAGAGGAAATAAATGAAATAAATAAAGAAATTAAATTAAAGGAAATTATGCAAAAGCTAAAGGGATTAAAATGTGAATATGAAAACATAAAAGTTGAAATTCAAGGTAAAGTGGTACAATATAAAGAATGGGAACATAAATTAACAAGAATAAATTTAAAGAATAAAAATTACAATTATGAAATTAAAGAATTACAAGATAAAATATACGGAGGGAAAATAACTAATGTTACTGCTCTTTCAAAGCTTAAAAGCGAATTAGATGAGTTTAAAAAGGAAATTGATCGCTCAGAAGAAGAAATTTTAGATATAATGGAAAAGATGGAATTAATTCAAAAGGATATAAAAATTATGAAAAAAAGTATGTTGAAGATCCAAGTTAAATATAAAATAGAAAAGGATAACTATAATATAGAAAATGATATAATACAAAACAAACAAAAGACATTATCAAAAAGACTTTCAGATTTACAAGGAAAAATAGAAAAAAATACATTTTGGACTATAGAAATATACAAAAAAACATAAAACAACCTATGGCTCTAATAAAAAATGGAATGTGTACAGGTTGTAATATGAACATATCTATCATACTTCTAAAAGATATAAAAGATAGCCCAAGCATTTACCTTTGTGAAAATTGTGGTAGGATTTTATATATGGAAAAATGTTAATAAGCTTCAATATATTTACTTTGACAGTATTAATAATCCATGTTATGATATAAATCCATTAAAGAATAATCTAATATTGCGAGTAAGTCGAATGATCGCATGTACAAAACCGCAAGGTTGTACATGAGGAAAGTCCGAGCTCCATAGGGCAGGGTGCTGGGTAATACCCAGTGGAGGCGACTCCAAGGAAAGTGCAACAGAGATATACCGCCCAACACTAAGTTATAACAATCTATTTTGATTTAATAGTATGTTAAAACTTAGTGTTGGGTAAGGGTGGAAAGGTGAGGTAAGAGCTCACCAGCAATTAGGTGACTAATTGGCTATGTAAACCCCATCTGGAGCAAGACCAAGTAGGGACTAGAATAAAGTGGCTGCCCGTCACTTTCCCGTGGTAGGTTGCTGGAGCCTATCGGTAACGATAGGCCTAGATAGATGATCGTTAAACAACAGAACTCGGCTTATAGACTTAGTCGCAAACACTTCACAAACATTAGCTTTAGAGCTAGTGTTTTTTTAGTTATGTGCAGGTCATGCAAATCTACTTGCCGAGTTTATGTGCTATTTATTTAGTTATTGTTATCTTTAATATATACTTCTTCTTAAAATAAACTATACAATTTTTGAAGATAAGAGTCAAGAAGCTAACTAAAATTTATTTCTAAATTCCTATATGGCAACATAGATTTTTAAAATATCTTTAAATAAGGGAAAAAAGGGACTCTTTTATGTATTATAGACGGTTAAGTTAGTAGGCATAAATTAGAATTTTGCATAGTCCATACTTTAAAATAAAGGTAGCAAAGATGTGAGGTGGCCATCACATATTCTTTCAAAATTTTTATATTTGGAGGAAAAAAGTATTATGAGTAAAAGTAAGAAGAAAGATGAATATGCTATTACCTTATTACAAGGAATAAACCATTTCTTAAATGGAATGAAAATACTAAGGGGAAGCCCTGTTTCTACAATCGAGGCATATTGCAAGGATTTGGATATATTCAGAGAGTTTATGACCTTAAGATTTCCTGGAGTTAGGAAGTTAGAGCAAATAGGTCATGTGCATATAGTAGCATTTAAGAGGTACCTTGTTGAAGAATATACCTATAAAGTTAGTGGACAAGATAAAAGATATAGTCCTAGTTCTATTGAAAGAAAAATGAATTGTTTGAAAGCTTTTTTCAAATCAATGTCAGAAAGCCAGTATATTGAAAAGAACATTGCTACTTCTATTCCTTCTAGAACCAAAGAAAAAAGCCAAAGAAGAAAAGAGTTTAAAAATTCTATCCAAAATGTATTAACTAAAGACGAAATCCAACGATTAATAGATGCCGCTATTGATAAGGGCGATAGATTTGCTACGAGGAACAGTGCTCTTATAACATTTCTTGCAAATACTGGTTGTAGAAGGTCTGATGCTCTAAATATAATATGGGAAGATGTAAACTTTATAGAGGAGACAATTATTCTTTTTAGGGATAAATCAAATGTAGGAGACATTATCCCAATGAAATCTGATCTAAAAGCCGCCCTAGAAAAGCTCTGGTATAGTAACTGCCCTGAACCAATGGATCCAGTGTTTACATCGAGGCAACAAAATAAATCTTTATCCCCCTCACGATTTAATGCGATATTTAATGACTGCGTTAAGATTTCAAGCTTAAAAAAGGGATTTAAAGTTACTCCGCATGCCTTAAGGCACAGCGTTTTAACTAGAATGGCACAAAATGGTGCAACAGTGCAGCAATTATTGGCGGTGAGTGGTCATAAGGATCCAAGAAGCCTTGAGTCATATCTTCATTACAATATGGACTTTAAGAAGAAAGCGTTCAGTAAATTCTAGAAAGGATTTATGCAGCGGGATGTTTTTAAGTAGCAATTACTAATAATGGTAGACAACATATTATTTATTATGTTGTTTACCATTATTTTTTAAATTTTAAAACATCTTACCAGTACTTTATACTTTTATCAATGTTAAAGGTATCAAAATCATGTAAATTACATTATAATTATTTTTAAGGACCTATGTAAACAAGGGGGTTACGCCATGTCTTTACATAAAGAATCATATTTTGCACTATATTCACAAAAACAAAGAATTAATAATGTCATTAACAAAGTTATTGATGACAATATCATAAAACTTTCGGAATTTGATTTTGAACAAAAATATAAAACTTTACAAGAGTGCGTTAAAAGTGATTTTATCTTATATTACTATACCTATATACAACCATTGATCATGGATAGGAGAAACCCTATACAAGTTTGTTATAAATCTTGTATCCTAACAATTAATAGTTTCTGTGATTTAAGATATTTGCAAATGGGTGGGGATTTTAAAGGATTGAAGAAAAAAAGAGCAATAAGATTAATTGAAGAGGCAGAGCGACAAGACACAAATTTAGATTATAAAGATATGTTTTACTTACTTCAGTTTACTAAAAGTCCTTTTTATGAAATGGAAAAAGCTTTTAATAAAAATTTTGGGATACAATTGATAAATAAAACTAAAATAAAAAAAGATCTAGTGACACGAAGTGCATATATTATAGATAATATATTTATTAAGCAATTAAATGGTAGGATTCTTAGTTATGAAGAAATTTCCAATAATCTAAGAAAATTATATAGCACATGGCATGAATATCTATGGATTTGTGTAGAATTTGTAATTGTTTCAATGATTCAATATTTTATCACTAAAGCAGATAATTACCGAAGATTAAATGATAAATTAAATTTAGATATTACTGAAGATACTGTAAAACAAATAGAAAGCATAAAAAATATGTTCAAAATTACTGATAGACTTAATGAAGAATATCAAAATATATATAAAAAAAATTATAGGACAATTGGAAATAGTTGGAGAGAATTTTTTAATAAACATAATACCATTAGCGAAGACAAGATGATTAAATTAATTTTAAACCATGTTTATTTTATTACATTTAATAGTAATTTGGTGGATATTAAATTTAAACGAATTCGGTCATATTATAAAAGCTTAAATTTTGAAATCGACGATGAAGATTTTATATTTAAGTTAAAAAGAAGTAATTATTCAAAAACTATGAAACCAGCCAAAGAGAATTTAAAGGAATGCATAATCACAACCATGAGAAATGATAATGCTATTTTAAGCAACACTTCTACAAATAGTAGGCTAATAAAAGAAAGGATAACTAAATTAAAGGATGTAGCATCTCAATATGATTGTAATTTAACTCAACTGGATATTTGCTTTATATTATCAATCTCTCCTAAAATAATTAGATTTATAAAATAGGAATATATGTAACAGGGATTTAGCAATATATACTTTTTTCAGATGAAAAAATAATAGCATAAAGTGTCTCATAACTATTTGATTAACTAAGAGTATCAATGGCATTTAAATGAAACCTCTCTATTAATGTATAGCGTAGGGTTCGTTTAAAGAGAGGGGTTAACTCAATAGATAGTAAAAGAATATTGACTATACCTCGTTAACCCTATATACAGATATAATGAATCTTACAAAAGAAGATAATTTTTTGGACAGAAGGGGGATATGTTATATTGGTGTTAGGCACCATCTTCAAAAAATAAGATACTTTCACTTGATAAGCAGAAATTAAGCATACAATTTACAGTAGACCTTCATTTGGAACATAAAAGAATAATGAGGGGTCATTATAAAAACGATATATATGATACTAACCATATAAATAACCTCCTTAGCCAGTTTAAAGAATGGATATACCCATTCCATGGCGTTTCCACCAAGTTTCTTGCTAATTACCCTTCATTGGTTCAAGTGGTTATTATTCTTCAAGTAAGCACTGTTAAATTCGTTGATGCAAAAATCTAAAATTTAAAGAGAGAGAACCAATTTTTGTATAATTATATGATATAATTTGATATAAATTTACTGGACATTAGTAGAATTACACGACAAAATAAAAATATATGGAGGTTAGTAATGTTTTTTATAATATTTGGGGTTATTGCAATAGTATCAACTTTTATAAATCTTTACATGTATAAAGCAGGAAAGGATTATAAGCTTGCTATGGCGATAGGATTATCATTTACAGCATTAACACTTTGTTCAGAATATAGTCTTGTATCTCGATGGGTAAAAGTGGAAGATTGGTCAGCTTTAGGGGATGTAGTACCTGGTATAGAAAGGGCATTATGGTTTTTGACCATTGTTTCTATCTTACTAAATATAGCACCTATACTTTTAGAGCGAAAAGGTAAGAAATAATTACTTATTGTCACATCATTTAGCTTATATGCAATAAAGGAACCTTCTGTGAGGTTCCTTTAAAAATGCCTAATATCAACAATATTCTTTAACATAGCCTAAATTAAAATCTTCTTTATATTTAAGATTCTTAGCAAAACCTCAGAATAACAAGCAAGGACTTTTTCAGTGGCTCCAACGATGACACTTTTGTTTATGATAACTTAAAAGTATCCCAGTATAATAGTTGAAACCTCCCCTAGAGGAAATATAAAATATCCCTATGAGACTACATAGGGGGATTGAGGGGATGATTAGCTTAATGAAAAAACAAGAGATCATATTATCACACTATAGGGAAGGAATATCTCAGTGGCAAATCCACAGAGATACTGGAATTGCTAGAAAGACCATTAGAAAATATATTAAAGATTATGAAGAAAAAAAGGAAAAGCTACTAACTACAAATCAAGATGATAAAGAGTTAATAGCAGATATTGTATCACCTCCTAAATATGATAGTAGTAATAGACATAGAAGAAAATTATCAGATGACATGATAGAAAGAATTCATTTCTTCTTAAGAGAAAATGAAATAAAAAAAGCTACTGGTCGTAGAAAACAGCAAAAGAAAAAGATTGATATTTATGAGTGTTTAATCGAAGAAGGTTATGAAATAAGTTATCCAACTATATGCAACTACATCAGAGAAAAATCACAAGAAACTAAAGAAGCCTACATAAGACAAGAATATCAGCCAGGGGAAACATGTGAGTTTGATTGGGGCTATGTAACATTATACATAAATGGCAAAGCTAGAACATTTCAAATGGCAGCCTTCGCCAGTGCAAAGGGTAATTATAGATATGCTACATTGTATTATAATCAAAGGATGGAAAACTTTTTAGACTCCCATGTAAAATTCTTTAATAAGATCCAAGGAGTTTACAAAGAAGTTGTATATGACAACATGAAGGTAGCTGTAAAAAAATTCGTAAGCCAGACCCAAAAAGAGCCTACTGAAGATCTTTTAAAACTATCATTGTATTATGGTTTTAGATATAGATTTTGTAATACTTGTAGTGGCAATGAAAAGGGACATATCGAAAGAAGCATAGAGTATATAAGGAGAAAAGCATTTAGCAAGAAGGATGACTTTGAAAGTCTAGATGAGGCTAATGAGTATCTACAACAAGAACTAGAAAAGCTTAATAATCGTACTACAGCCTATAATAACGGAAAGAGTCCTGGGGATATACTTGAGGAAGAAAAACCTTATCTCCTTAGACAAATGCCTGACTATGACACTGCTAGAACCTCAGAACTTAGAGTTAGTAAATATTCAGTGATAAGCATTGATGAAAATAAGTACTCTGTTCCTGACCATTTAGTTGGCAGGTTTGTCTTTGTAAAGATATATCCACAAAAGATATTAGTCTACCATAAAAATATACTCCAAGCTAAACATCAGAGAAACTACGGAGCTCATACATGGAATATAAAAATAGAACATTTTATAAATACAATAAAAAAGAAGCCTGGGTCACTTCATTCCAGCACAGCCATGCACCAAATGAACCCCACGCTTCAAAACATATACAATAATCATTATACCGAAAATCCTAAAGAATTCATAGAGCTTCTTGAATTAATAAGTGAAAATGGTTTAAAAAAGATACAAAATACCATTTGTGAACTAGAAAAGCTTAATCCTTTAGGAGTAAATACAGAAAAGATAAAAATGCTATGTAACAGAAATAGAGATGAAAAGGAGATAGTTAATAAGGATAGGTCCACAGAAATAGAAGAACAATCTAAAGCAATCCTGTTCCAGTACGGGGATCTTCTCAATAATTCAAATGCAACCTTTCATAAGGAGGCTAAAATCATATGAATAATAAAGACATCCATGAAAAAATAGCATTGTTTTCAAAGGAACTTAAGCTTCCATATATATCAGGGTGTTTTAAAGAAGATTTAAAGGAAGCCAATAAGCTTAATAAAAGCCATGATGCCTTTTTATATGATCTTCTAGAAAAAGAATATGACCTTAGAAAGGAAAATGGGAGAAAGAGTAGAATTAGAAGTGCACGGTTTCCTATTAAGAAATATCTTGAGGATATAATAGTAGAAGATTTGCCAGAAGATGCTAGAAATAAAATAAAGATATTTTCATCCTTGGATTTTATAGAAACTGGCCAAAATATTATTCTTGCTGGCAACCCAGGAACGGGTAAGTCCCATATGGCGATTGGTCTTGGTATCAAAGCTTGCAATGCAGGATATAAAGTGCTATTCACTACAATTCCTCTACTTGTAAATGAATTAAAGGAAAGTAGATCAGAGAAAACACTTCGAGCTTTTGAGAAAAAATTTGAAAAGTATGATTTAATTATTGCAGATGAATTAGGATATATTTCATTCGATAGGGAGGCTTCTGAGTTACTTTTCACATACTTGTCCTTAAGAGCTGGAAGAAAATCCACAATAATAACTACAAATCTTTCCTTTGAAAGGTGGGATGAGATATTTAAAGATCCAGTTATGACAGCAGCTATGATAGATAGATTAACTCATAAATCTTATATAGTAAACATGAATGGAAATTCTTATAGATTAAAAGAAACTAAGATTTGGCTTGAAAACCAATAATTTTTTTATCCCCTAGGGGAGTTTTCAATTATATTTTGGGGGATTATTGAATTGACAAAAACAAGAATAGCATAGACTTAAAAAAAACAAATATGAAAGATAGATATTTATATGCGGAATGCCTTTAAAGGTATTCCGTATTTTTTTGTAGAAGAAAACCCCCGGTTTTACCGGGGGTTCCAAAAAGCTTTAGCTATGAGTAATTTTTTTAACCTCCTTTTGATAAAATTAAGTAGGTTCGCCAACCTAAACTAATTAATCAAAAGG
>Ga0334893_1000132_pt1 | contig 125996 bp, 115 predicted proteins | sample GraSluR3_MG_5_FD_207218 | JGI IMG/M metagenome (GOLD analysis project Ga0334893, IMG submission 207218) | Sludge microbial communities from methane-producing bioreactor in Wageningen University, Netherlands - Granular Sludge_09_05-R3 | ecosystem: Engineered > Bioreactor > Anaerobic >...
GATTGTTTGCTCATAATATCACCAATTATGTTATAGCAAAAAAAATAAAATAAATCAAGAGAAGGACAAAAGAAAAGCCAGTTGCTAAAGCAACCGACTTATAACGAGGCGAAGCCTCTTTGTTCTATACTCGTTTTGATGTTAGGGCATCAAACACATCACCTAATGCAACAATTCTAGCTTCCAATGGAATATCATAATCTTTAAGTCCATAAGGATAACCCTTACCGTCCCAACGTTCGTGGTGATAAGCAATAATATTTTCGGCGACTTTGAAAAAGTCTTTATTAAACATTTTGAGCTCATGACGCAACTCGCTGAAAATATTATGCCCAACATTAACATGGGTCTTCATAATATTCCATTCATGCTCTTCAAACTTACCGGGTTTTTTTAGGATATGATCAGGAATTGCTACTTTTCCGATATCATGTAAAGCGGCATAACGTTGAATGTCTAAAATCATATGGCGTGGCACTTCGTGGGTAGGCAAGGCTTTTTGGCGTAATTTTTCTGCAAGAAGTTCTGAATATTTGGTCATTCGGTCTAAATGACCACCTGTCTCATAATCCCGCTCATTGACAAGGGAAGAAAAACTGTAAGTGAAACGGCTAAACACCATCTTAAGTAAGTAGGCACGGTTGAAAAATCCGGATATCTCGTTCACGATCTTTGTTACATGACGTAGATGGTCTTTGGTAAAATGGTTTTTATATGTAGAGCTAAAAAATAAAATGCCAAAAACCTCGTTATTAATCAAAAGAGGAATACTCATATTGGATTGGATACCTTCACGAGTTATGAGTTCGAGAGATTTGCTGTGAGGTTTTTGTTTATATGCAATTTCTAAATCGTTATTAATACGCCCTTTCTTTGTTTTTATTATTGACAATAAACTACTTTCTTCAACATGAATAGAGAATCCGGGACCTAGCAAGATGTTGGAATATTTTGACACACCACTTTCTGCAATCAGTGTGTTGTTTATTGAATCAAAAAAACACACGCCAATTCGGTCAATGTTAAGAAATTGATTAAATATTTTAAAGAGTTCATGAAGCATATCGTCCATATCGTAGGTGTTGATAACAATATTTTTAATATTGTTTGAGATTGCATTTTCATCCATGATTTTAGTGACTAAGCGAATGACATGGGCATCTTCAGCAAACAAGGGAGAATAACTCGGTAGCTTTTTAGAATCAAAGTCATTACGTTCAACAAGTTGTATGCTCTCCGTGAGATAACGTATATTTTTATTTAATAGTTTTAAAATAATAACACTTAAGAACAAAACAAAAAAAACTAAAATAGCAAAGACGCCGTTAATCATTAGCCTTGCATAATTAATCGCTTGATTATAGACGTTTTTTTGCAGTTGTGATAATGCGTTGATATTTTCCCGTAAAACATTGTATTCCATCTGCACAGTTGAATTTGATTTGTATTGCTGGGAAGTTAGGGCTTGTTGAGAATATTTTTGCAGCCAATTTGCAGAGTTTGTAATTTCTTCTGCATATGCATGTAATCGTTGGTTGTTTTCCGTGTAACTTTTAAAAATATGCAAATTTGATTGGTCAATCAATCTTTCAAACTCTGCAAGATTTTCTTTTATATAAATCAGCTGATTCTCTAGATATTCTCTGTTTTTAAAATATGGTTCTGATAAGGCTTCTGGTAAATCAGAGGTTGTTGAAGACTCCGGAAGTTGTTGGATGATATTATTTAATACACGTAGTGAGAGGTCAATTTGAATACTCTCATTATTAATATTCTCGACGATTTCTGCTGTTTTTGCCATTAATTGTTGCTCGTGATTAAAAAAGTAATAATTCACGAAAATTGAAATAAGAATAGATAATATTCCGAGAAATATCATAATTTTTGATATTTTAGTCAGTTCCAACATAATTTACACCTCTTTACGTAAAATGGAGATAATTTCATGATATACATTTTGAGTACCTGTCGATTCTGTGCCTGAAGATAAACACGCTAAATAATTATCTAGTTGCTTATATAAAGTATCGATACTTTCAACAAAAAACTTGACCGTTAAATTTTCTTCAGGAAGCACTTGTGCATACCCTTTTGATTCAAAAACCTTGGCATTTAATATCTGATCACCACGACTCGCGTTTTTGGATAGTGGAATCAATAGACTAGGTAATTGTAAATAGGCAAACTCGTTAATTGCGTTCGAGCCGGCGCGAGACACCATGAAATCCGTGATGGAAAATAAATGGGGAAGTTCTTGATTGACATATTCATATTGAACGTAGCCGCTTTTATCGGTTAAGCTCTTATCAAGATTCCCGGAACCACACAAATGGATGATTTGATAATGATCAAGGATTAGGGGTAATGCTTCTCGTAAAACTTGATTAATCTTTTGCGCACCTAAGCTTCCGCCCATGACCATGATAATTGGTTTGCTGTCATTAAAACCGGTTAGGTCATAACCGATAGCCTTGTTACTGTTTTTGAGGGATTGACGAACGGGAGATCCGGTAAAGATTCCCTTATTCTTTGGAAGATAGTTTAAAGTTTCTTCAAATGTTGTTAATATTTTTTTTGTAAAAGGGGCTGCTAATTTGTTGGCTAATCCGGGGGTCATGTCTGATTCGTGTGCGATGACAGGAATCCTAAGTAGCCAAGCAGCAGCGACAACCGGAACACTTACAAATCCTCCTTTGCTAAAAACTAAATCCGGTCGGTTTTTTATTAAGCAAAATAATGCTTGAAAAAAACCGGCAATGATTCGAAAAGGATCCGTAAAATTTTTAATATCAAAATAACGGCGTAACTTACCACTATATATTCCAATATAAGGGATTGATTTATTGTGAACAAGTTCTTTTTCAATGCCGTCTTTAGAACCAATATATAAGAGTTCGATGTGATCATTTTTAAAGTAGGGTAATAGTGCAAAGTGTGGAATGACATGTCCTGCGGTTCCACCACCTGTTAGAATGATTTTGGCCATAAAACCTCCTGAATAATCGTAATTTATACACTATAGTATATCATGATATTTAAGAAAACAAGAGACTTTTTGCAAAAAGAAAATTATTTTCTATCTTGTTTTATATGTAAAAGGGTTTTATAATAGATATAGAAAACCTTTTCTATATGATTGGTGGTGAGTTTGTGGAAAACAAAAGGTCAACAATAACAGATGTAGCAAAGCTGGCAGGTGTTTCAATAACAACAGTATCACGTGTAATTAATAAAAACTATCCGGTAAGTGAGAAAACGACCAAGCATGTCAATAAAGCAATTGAAGAACTTGGATTTAGGCCGAATCTTCTGGCGCGAAGCTTAATACAAGATAAGACGCAAACAATTGGTGTTTTAACGCCCAGTATAGAAAACCTTTTCTTTTCAGAAGTAATCAAAGGTATTGATAATTTCATGGGAGACCAAGATTATCGAAGTTTTTTGTGCAATACCAAGGGTCAGTCCGAAAATGAACGAGAAATGATTGATTCATTATTGAACCGAAGTGTTGATGGAATTATCGTTATCGATCCGCGCAATGAAAATATTAAGAATGGATATTATGAGGGCATATCGAATCGCATTCCATTGGTCATTATCAATGGATATCACGAAGGCATACAATGTCATTTTGTCCTTAACGATGATTATACTGGAACCGGCGAGGCTTTAAGGCACTTAAAACGACAGGGAGCAAAAAGGATTGCCCTCATGCGTGGAGAAAAAAGCCATTCCTACGATATAAAAGAAGCCATCTATGAAAAATTTTGTATGGATGAATATCAGACAGAACCGGTGATTTTGTTGATTGAAGAGGGGAATGGGCTTGAGACGGTGAATCAGGCAAAAGAATGTGCAAAATCTTTTTTTGCCAATCGAGAAACGTCAAAAGATATAGATGCTATTTTATGTTGTAATGACTTTATGGCAGTAGGTGTTTTAAATGCTGCCCGATTACAGGGGATACAGATACCACATCAACTATCGATTGTCGGATTTGATAATACCATTGTCAGTCAAATAACAGATCCGGCGCTCACAACAGTCGATCATCATATGAGTCAATTAGGCAACACAGCTGCTAGGCAGATGATTCAACTTATTGAAAACAAAGATCAAAAAAAGCTTTCACCGTGTACGAAAATTATGGTAGCGACGAATTTAATCGTTCGACAAACGTAAAGGAGAAGAAAAAATGCAAAAACAGATGATGGAAAATGTAAAAAATGAATTTGTAAAACGATACGGAGAGGGGAGTGATATTCGTGCCTTTTTTACGCCAGGACGTGTAAATATTATTGGAGAACACATTGATTATAATGGTGGATTTGTTTTTCCTTGTGCCCTTGATTTTGGAACTTATGCCGTGGTTAGAAAGCGTAATGATCGAGAGGCAAGATTTGCAACAATGAATTTTGATTTAGAAGTGACAGTGGATTTAGATAATATTGTTTATGATGAAGCTCATGATTGGGTCAACTATCCCAAAGGCGTTATAAAAATGTATGAAGAAATCGGCCCTAAGGTTCCGGGATTTGATGTTCTATATTATGGAGATATTCCCAATGGTTCAGGACTCAGCTCGTCAGCCTCTCTTGAAGTTTTAACGGCAACAATGATTAATGTTTTAGCTGGTGGTGATATAGCTCCCATCCAATTGGTTCAACTAAGTCAAAAAGCAGAGAATGAATTTGTCGGTGTGAATTGTGGTATTATGGACCAGTTTGCTGTTGGAATGGGGAAAGAAGATCATGCCATCTTACTAGATTGTAATACACTAGAGTATCAATATGTTCCCTTTAAACTCGACGGAATAAAAATTGTCATTGCAAATACGAAAATGCGCCGTGGCTTAGCGGACTCTAAATATAATGAACGCCGTAGTGAATGTGAAGAAGCGCTTCACGATTTACAAGACGTTCTTAAGATTGACTATCTATGTGATTTGGATGAGGCAACCTTTGATCAACATGCAGAACACATTAATAATCCGATTGCGCGAAATCGAGCACAACATGCAGTTTATGAAAACCAGAGAGTTCTTAAATGTGTTGATTCATTGAAGAAAGGTGACCTAGAGACTGTTGGAGACTTGTTGTATGCGTCCCATGATTCCTTACGTGATTTATATGAAGTCACAGGTAAAGAGTTAGATATCATGGTTGAAGAAGCAAAGAAAATATCCGGTGTCTTAGGTTCACGAATGACGGGGGCAGGTTTTGGTGGTTGCACAGTGTCTCTCGTTGAAGACGAACAGGTGGATACATTCATCAAAAATGTTGGAGAAAACTATCAGAAGCGAACTAATTTGGAACCTGAGTTCTATGTGGCAAACGTAGGTCAAGGGGCATATGAAGTGAAAGGAGTTTAGCATGGCGATTTTAGTTTGTGGTGGAGCAGGATACATTGGAAGTCACACGGTAAAGGCTTTAACAGAACAAAACATTGAGGTAGTTGTTTACGATAACTTGTATAAAGGGCATCGACAAGCAGTTGCAGAAGATATTCCTTTTTACCAAGGAGACCTTCGTGATAAAGAGGCACTTCGACGTGTTTTTCTTGAGAACACGATTGAAGGAGTTATCGATTTTGCAGCAGATTCTCTTGTTGGTGAAAGTGTTAATGAACCCTTAAAATATTATAATAACAATGTCTATGGAACCTTATCGCTTCTTGAAGTGATGCAAGAATTTCAAATTAAGCATATTGTCTTTTCATCAACAGCAGCAACCTATGGAGAACCTGAATCCATTCCGATTTTTGAAGACGAGCGTACACAACCGACTAATCCATATGGTGAAACTAAACTATCTGTCGAAAAAATGTTGAAGTGGTCCGAAGCGGCATATGGGATGAAATATACCGTCTTGCGCTATTTTAATGCGGCAGGAGCACATGAAGGTGGATTGATTGGCGAAGACCATCAACCGGAGAGCCATTTGATTCCTATTGTATTACAAGTGGCCCTTGGACAGCGAGAATCAATCATGATGTTTGGCGATGACTACGACACGCCGGATGGGACGTGTGTCAGAGATTATATTCATGTTATGGATTTGGCACAAGCCCATATACTAGCTATGCAAAAGATTCAAGCAGGTGGTCATAGTGGAACCTATAATTTAGGTAGTGGCAATGGATTCTCGGTAAAAGAAATCATTGAGATGGCAAGAGAAGTTACACAACATCCCATTCCTGCAAAAATAGCAGACCGACGTCCGGGAGATCCGGCGACATTAATCGCATCGTCAGAAAAAGCGCGTCAAGAGTTAGGATGGAAACCACAATATGAAGATATAAAGATTATTATCTCCAGTGCTTGGAAATGGCATCAAGGACATCCCACAGGGTATGAAAGTGATGTAGCCGATCAGGCGTTTGATGTGGAAGGACATATTGGAAAACATATTGAAGCCTTGATTCATTTCGCTATCAATCGTCAAATGATGACAAAGTTGGACGAACCTTTGGTGCGTAACCAGCTCATAGCCCTTTTTAATCTGAAAAAACCAGTGGATTCGGTAACAAGAGAAGCTATTTGGAACCAACCGGCTGCACAGTCACCCTTAAGTGTATTGGATCCTTTATTAGACGATGCAGTTGTAAAAGGACTCATAGGAAATACAGTCACTGAACGTGATTTGTTTGATGCAAAAATCATGGGATTGGTCATGCCAAGACCAAAGGAATTGTATGATCGATTTCAACGTATTGTATCTGAAAAATCAATTGAGGCGGCGACGGATGACTACTATCAACTAAGCCAAGACTCCAATTACATACGTATGGACCGTATTCAAAAAAATGAATATTGGACAGCGCCGACACCGGTGGGTGATTTGGAGATAACTATTAATCTTTCGAAGCCGGAAAAAGATCCTAAAGAAATTGCAAAGGCGAAACTGATGCCACAAGTCAATTATCCCCAGTGCTTGCTATGTGTTGAGAACGTAGGATATGAAGGGCATTTGAATCACCCGGGACGAGGAAATCATCGAGTGTTGCCTTTAACATTAAACGGAGAAGATTGGTATTTCCAATATTCGCCATATGTCTACTATCAAGAACATTCAATTATTTTTAAAGGTATGCATGACCCCATGCATATTACTAGAAAGACATTTACAGGTATCATTGAGTTTTTAGATATAATGCCTCATTATTTTATTGGATCCAACGCAGATTTACCTATTGTGGGCGGATCGATTTTGAGTCATGATCATTATCAAGGAGGCCATCATACATTTCCAATGGAAGTGGCTCCGGTCATCAAAAACTTTACAATAAGCAGTGCACCAAATGTGACGGTTGGTGTGGTGAAGTGGCCCTTATCCGTATTACGGCTGGCTTCCAAAGATGCAAGAGCAATTGTTGATTTAGCTGATAAAATCCTTAAGGCGTGGAAGGAATATACGGATGAAACCTGTGAGATCCTTGCTTATTCAGATCAAGAGGGAGAAAAGATTCCTCATAATACCATTACACCAATAGGCCGAATGAATGGAGCAGGAGAATATGAAATTGATCTAGTACTTAGAAATAATCGAACAAGTGATGAGCATCCCCTTGGTATTTTTCATCCTCATAGCCATTTGCATCATATTAAGAAAGAAAATATTGGCTTGATTGAAGTAATGGGGCTTGCCGTGTTGCCTGCAAGACTAAAGGAAGAGCTTGTTGATGTTGAAAAGGTGTTAACAGGAGAAGCTACATTTGATGCACTACCTGAAGCGATGGAACAACATAAGCCCTGGATTCAGGAAATGATAGGATCCTATGGAATTCAGTGTGAAGCAGAAAGGGCCCACCGTCTTGTTCGTGAAGAAGTGGGTAAAAAATTCGAAAAGGTACTTGAATGTGCAGGTGTCTATAAATTAGATGATCAAGGTATGGAAGGTATTACTCGCTTTGTCAATAGCTTGAAGTAAGATGAAGTTGTCGTAATTATAAAAAAGCAAGGAAGGCATTGACTTCTTTGCTTTTTTGATTTATAATAAACGCGTGTTCATAGTTGATTTTATTGGCTTTTGATAAGGAGAATAGGATGATAAAAAGTGAAGAAATCGCAAAAATAGTTGGCGTATCAAGAAGTACCGTATCGCGGGTGATTAATGATTATCCCAATGTTTCGGAGGATACACGTAAAAAAGTGTTAGAAGCTATTGAAGAATATAAGTATCGTCCCAATGCTTACGCTCGTACGCTTGCCGGAAAGCGAAGCGAAACAATTGGCGTATTTTTTGTTATCGATGAAGCGCCTGAAAGTCAACGACGCCTTTACCATAATGACTTCTTCACAACATATTTAGATGCAATTATAGATATTGCCAATAGCAAAGGGTATTATGTATTAGTTCAAACAATTACCTGTAATGAGGAATATGAAAAAATTGATAAAGCTTTTTGTGAGCAGCGTGTTGACGGTGGTATTCTTATCGGAACGCGAAAAGACAGTTTAAAATATATTCGTGATGAAAGTATTTGTCAACATATGGTTATGGTCGATATTGACCCGGATCTTGTACCGACGCATTTTATGGAACAAGGCTTAGTATCAGTGATTAATTCAAAAGATTATCAAGCAGTCTACAAAGCGGTAAATTATTTGATAGAAAATGGACACGAAAAAATCGGATTTATTAAAGGCTTAGAAAAAACATTATCAGCGTTCACTCGATACGATGGATATTTGGCGGCAATCCAAGATAATGGATTAAGCTTTTGTAAAGATTATATACTTGAAGGTGACTTTAACCAGGAAAAGGCACGCAAAGAAATGGAAAAAGCAATTCAAAAAGGGACCTTGCCAACAGCGTATATATGCGCGAATGACTATATGGCTATAGCGGCGATAGAGTGTTTGGGTGAGCATAAGATACGAGTTCCTGAAGAGGTGAGTTTTATTGGATTTGATAATACCCAAACCGGTGAATTAATGCAGCCAAAATTAACAACATTAAGTCCTGATTTTTTTGCAATGTCAAAAAAATCAGTTGAAATTATTCACCAGCACCTTATCGATAACAAGAAGATGAATGCAGAGCACATATTTGAGTATGATGTCGAGCTTATCAAACGTGGATCGGTAAGAAAAATTAATTAACTTTAGGAGGAATACAATGAAATACGGTTTTTTTGATGATGCAAACAGAGAGTACGTTATTACAAATCCACGAACACCCTATCCGTGGATTAATTATTTTGGAATGGATGATTTCTTTTCCCTTTTTTCAAACACTTCAGGTGGTTATTCGTTTTTCATGGACGCGCGTTTACGGCGTATAACACGTTATCGTTACAACAATGTACCTGTTGATAATGAAGGACGATATTTCTACATTGTCGACAATAATGTGACATGGTCACCTGGTTTTAAACCGGTTAAGACAGAACTTGATGCTTACGAATGTCGTCATGGTTTAGGCTATAGTGTGATTACCTCTAGTAAGAATCATTTAAAAGTACAACAAACATCATTTGTACCCATAGGAGAGTCTTGTGAAGTTCATGAAGTCGTACTGACTAATGAAAGTTCAGACACAAAAAACGTTGATTTATACTCTTATATCGAATTTGCTTTATGGGATGCACTCGATGATATGACAAATTTCCAACGTAATTTTAGCACTGGGGAAGTTGAAGTGGTTGATAATACTATTTTCCACAAGACAGAATATCGCGAACGTCGAGACCATTTTTCGTTTTATTCAGTAAATAAACCCATTCAAGGATTTGATACGGATCGGGAACAATTCATTGGTTTATATTCAGATGTCAGCTGTCCGGATGTGGTTGGTGATAATCAATCAAAGAATAGTATGGCTAGCGGATGGTCCCCTATTGCATCGCATCATTTACAGGCAAGGATTGAAGCAGGAGAAAGTGTTTCGTATATTTTTGTCTTGGGCTATATTGAAAACAAAGAGGAAAAATGGGAAAGCCCAGGAGTCATCAACAAATCCAAAGCTTATGCAATGAAAGAACGATTTAAGACATCTGAACAAGTGAATGCGGCATTGAAAAAATTAAATGATAAATGGACAGAATTGCTATCGGCATATTTTGTGGATACAGAAGATGAAAAAGTAAATCGCATGGTGAATATTTGGAACGCATATCAATGTATGATTACATTTAATTTATCCCGAAGTGCTTCATACTTTGAATCCGGTGTGGGACGAGGAATGGGATTTAGGGACTCGAATCAGGATATTTTAGGATTTGTTCATCAACTTCCGGAACGTGCCAAAGAGCGTTTGATCGATTTAGCAGCTACACAGATACGAGACGGAGGAGCATATCACCAATATCAACCGCTAACTAAAAAAGGAAATCATGATTTGGGCAGTGGATTTAATGATGACCCTTTGTGGATGGTCTTATCCGTTGCTACGTATATAAAAGAGACTGGAGATATGAGCATCTTAGATGAAACAGTGCCTTTTGAAAATGATGAAACTCTAGCTGCTTCAATGATGGAACATATGAAATGTTCATTTAATCATGTTATTAATAATGTAGGTCCTCATGGCTTGCCGCTCATTGGAAGAGCAGATTGGAATGATTGCCTTAACTTAAACTGTTATTCAACAACGCCGGGAGAAACTTTTCAAACAGCAAATAACGGAACCGATGGTTTAACGGCAGAGTCTATATTTATTGCAGGTATGTTTGCCTTCATCGGACCGGAATATGTAGAGTTGTGTCGACGTAGAGGTGATCAAGCAGAGGCTGAACGTGCAGAAGCTGAAATCAATAAAATGAAAGAAAAAGTACTTGAATATGGATATGATGGTGACTGGTTCCTAAGAGCGTATGACGCACAAGGCAATAAAGTTGGGTCAGATACATGTGAAGAAGGTAAGATTTTTATTGAACCTCAAGGAATGTGCGTCATGGGCCAAATTGGTATTGAAACAGGACAAGCTGAGAAGGCCTTGGATTCAGCATGGAAGTATTTAGATACGAAATACGGAATGGTGCTTAATCAACCGGCATATACATCCTATCATCTTGAACTGGGAGAAATTTCTTCGTATCCACCGGGATACAAAGAAAATGCGGGTATTTTCTGCCACAATAATCCATGGGTAGCATGCGCTGAAGCCACCATTGGTCGAGGGGATAAAGCCTTCGAGATCTATCGAAAGATTTGTCCTGCATATTTAGAAGATATCAGTGAAATTCATCGAACAGAGCCTTATGTCTATTCTCAAATGATTGCCGGAAAAGATGCGAAGTTCCATGGAGAAGCAAAAAATGCTTGGTTGACAGGGACGGCAGCTTGGAATTATGTTACAATTACCCAAGCTATATTAGGGGTTAAACCTCATTATGATGGATTGATGATTGATCCGTGTATCCCGACGTCATGGGGGCAGTATAGCGTAACGCGACGTTTTAGAGGAACAACATATCGTATAACAATTAAGAATCCTGATCAGAAGTCAAAAGGGGTATCTAGGATTGTCGTTAATGGAGAGGAAATGAAAGGCTGTATCCTTCCTATCATTTCTTCGAAGAAAGATGTTCAAGTTGAAGTAATCATGTAGTTGTTCGAGTATTTAGAATATAAGTAAAATGCACAAAAAATTGCTTTGAATTTCATCAAAACAACCAATGGACAAGGGAGTCGAAGGAATAATTACCTAAATCGACTTCCTTATCTTTACATTAACCATAATCTATGCTAATATGATATAGGAATGTTACAGAATTGTTACAAGCATTCAAGAATTCAAACAGTTGAATATACTAAGAAAATACGAATATGAAGCATGGAGGATAACATATGTACGGAGTCCCGAAGTTTAAGGAGAACTTCTTTATGAAATATAAAAAAGAAGTTTTTTTGTCGGTAGGTGCGTTTTTGACGATTGCAACAGTGGTTCAATTTTCCCCTAAACAAGATATGTTAAGTGTTAGACCCATCGATGATCATGGGATTTCTATAGAGCAGGAAGCACCGATTATTGGTTATCAAGTTGTATATAATGGTAAAGACTTAGGTGTGGTTGCACAAGAAGAAGATTTAGAAGAACTTTTAGAAGTGGCCTATGAGGGATTGGTTCAAGAATTAGGATATGATCCGGAGATAGTTCCTGAACCGGCCTTGATTCCTATTCGAGAAGGTCAACTCACCTTGGATACGAAAACCATTGCCGTTGGTTTGCAAAATGAATTATATAATAGTTTGGATGTCATCAAACAAAAAGGTTATGTTATGCGGATAGGTGATGATTTCACCGTTGTTCTGGAAAGTGAAGAAGCGGTAAAAGAAGTTTTAGCAAATGCGCAACGGCACTTTATAAAAACAGACATCGCGTTAGAGATTGATTTGGATCTTAATGAGTATAATTCAATGGTATTGACACCTAAAGTCTTAATGAAAGATATGGATAGCGCGTCGATGGCCCTGGTAACATCTAACCCGAATGGAACGGCAGATGAAACAGAAGAGGAAGAAGAAACAGCAACTAGCCAAGGTAAAATGGTGGCAGTTGAGTTTTCGGAAGACATTGCCGTTGTAGAGACTTATATTAATCCGAATGATATCGTTGATGTTGATACGGCGACAGGATTAATTACTAAAGAAAATGAAAAAGCTAAAGTTTATTCGATTCAAGCCGGTGACAGTCCCTCGGTGATTGCAAGTGCAAATGATATGAAACTTAGTGAACTGTATGCATTAAATCCAGGTTTGAAAGAAAAAGAAAAAACGATTCAAATCGGCGACGAAGTTATTGTTATGGTTCCTGAACCTGAAATAAAGGTTGAAACAAAAGTTGAAATTGTCTATACAGAACCGATTGAACGTAATGTTGTTTATCAAAAAGATTCAAATGTTTATGTTGGAAGTGAGAAAGTCGTTGATAATGGTAGTGATGGTACAGTTGAAATTACGGCCTTAGTGACTCAGATAAACGGAAATGAAGATTCAAGAGAGATTATCGGTAAAAAAGTTATTGAAGAGCCAAAAGATAAGATCATTTCGAAAGGATCAAAGCCTTTTCCGGTTAAAGGAGCAACAGGTAAATATATCTTCCCGGTTTCCGGGTATAGAATATCTTCACCGTATGGTAGTCGATGGGGGTCCTTTCATCATGGGGTTGATTTAGCTGTATCTTATGGGACTGAAATTGTTGCAGCCGATGGCGGAACAATTATATTTGCAGGTTGGAAGAGTAGTACGTATGGATATTTTGTTGAGATTGACCATGGGGATGGTGTTACAACAAGATACGCTCATAATAGCAAAGTTAATGTAAAAGTTGGACAAGAAGTGGCGCAAGGTCAAAAGATTGCTGAAGTAGGAAGTACCGGACGAAGTACCGGACCTCATGTACATTTTGAAATTCGTTTTAATGGTACAACAGCTAATCCGATTAACTACTTAGAGTAAGCTACTGGGCTAAGCAAATATCAATAAAAGGGATAAAACAAAAGCGTCGAATTCGACGCTTTTGTTTTATGGTGCTTTGTTGTAGAAACACTCTTGTGATTTAAGATGAAGTTTGATATGATATTAAAAGAATAAAGAGGAGCTAAATGAGATGAGTGAAAAAATACTAGTTGTCGATGATGAAGCGGCTATTGTTGATATATTAAAATTTAATTTGGAAAAAGAAGGATATTCTGTTGTAACCGCATACGATGGAGAAGAAGGGTTAAATATATTTCATAAGGAGGGGCCGGATCTATTATTGTTAGATATTATGATGCCAATAATGGACGGCTTAACATTATGCAAAAAAATACGTGAAAATTCTGCGGTTCCAATCATCATGCTAACAGCAAGGGCAGAAGAAGTTGACAAAATATTAGGGTTAGAATTTGGGGCAGATGATTATATAACAAAGCCTTTCGGAGTGAGAGAACTTATTGCCAGAGTAAAAGCAAATCTGCGTCGGATTGGCATGAACCAACAAAGTGAAAAAGAAACCGGACATGATCTTTTGAAATTTGACGGGATGACAATTGACATGACTCAATATGAAGTAAATAAAGAGGGGAAAGTTATTGAACTTACAGTAAGAGAATATGAATTATTGAAATTTCTAGCGTCTCAAAAACAACAAATATTCTCGCGAGAGCAACTGCTTGAACAAGTATGGGGATATGAATATTATGGTGATGTTCGAACGGTTGATGTCACTGTTCGAAGGCTGAGGGAAAAGATTGAGGATGAACCAAGTAATCCGAGATTTATTATAACCAAAAGAGGTATAGGATATTATTTTAAAGATTAACGGATGATTTGACAGTTAAAATCATATATAGGTGGAAAGCTCATGACTCGTAGTATTAAATGGCGTATGGTCAGTATTTTTGTTTTGTTAGTAGTTATTGTTATGATTATCTCTGGAATGCTGATTGTTTATCAAACAAAAAAATATGAATATAATATTATTCGAGAAGAACTCGTTGCAACTGCGAATTCTGTTTATGCCTCAGTAATTATAGACTTACCTTCTAGCGAAATCGAAGGTCATATTATTGAAATGATTGAAGAGCAATCCGTCTTGCTTAAAGGAAAAGTGTACTTGCTTGATGAAAAGGGCGGTATTATATATACTCAAGAAGTCTCGACAGAAGAGCAGAGATTTAATACAGCGCAAGTCATGGCGGCCATAACACAATCAGAGATTGAAGAATTAGATGAAGTTCATCTTTCTGGAAATTCAGCAACATATCTAGGATATGCTCGACCAATTATCAAAAATAACAATGTTATTTATGTCATTTATGTATTGGCATCAACGGTTCAAGTTCAAGAAAAAGTGTCGGCCATAACAAGTGTTATTGCGATTGCAGTCTTGTTAGCTATTGTATTATCCATTTTATTGGCATTTTTATTCTCAGCTTTTTTGACCAAACCAATCATCGCCCTGACAAAAAAGGCGAGAGAAATGTCAAAAGGAGAACTTAAAAATCCTATTGAAGTATTTTCGAATGATGAAATAGGCGAATTGACAACGAATTTTAATCGAATGGCATTTTCTTTAAATGAAACCTTAGCTCAAATTGCCAGTGAAAAAAATAAAATGGAGACTGTGATTACACATATGACAGACGGAATCTTAGTGTTTGATAATTTTGGAATTCTTATTCACTATAATCCGGCTTCCATTCGTATGCTGAAAATAAAGAATGCCTTATCCTTTAATGACATTTTCGGAACGAAGCTTAAGATTTCTTTTGAAAAAGTATTAGGGGATGTGGAAAAAAAACAAAGAAAAATAACCGTTACTTTAGATGAGGCATATTATAGTATTGATTTTGCAAAATACATTGATAAAAATGGAATAATTCAAGGCTTGATCTGTGTGATTCAAGATATAACGGAACATAAGAAACTGGAAAACATGCAAAAAGAATTTGTGGCCAATGTAAGTCATGAATTGCGTACACCCTTGACAACAATAAAAAGCTATGCTGAGACACTTTTAGAAGGAGCGCTTGAGGATATAGAGGTTGCTGAACGTTTTCTTGGAGTTATTAATAAAGAGAGTGACCGCATGACTAGTTTGGTTCAAGACTTACTGGAATTATCAAAATTAGACAATCAAAAAACAAGTTTTGATCGAAGCGAGATTAATCTTGCTGAAATCGTGCGGACGATTGCGCGTAACTATGAGATTCATGCAAAAAAGAAAAATCAACATTTGGAATGTCAAATTATTGAAGAAAATGCACTAATACTCGGTGATGCAAATCGCATAGAACAAGTTATCAAAAATATTTTGTCCAACGCTGTTAAATATAGTCCGGAATATGCCGATGTACAAGTTAGACTTATTAATGATGGTGTATATTACGTGTTAGAGATTCGAGATACGGGTATGGGAATACCTAAAGAAGATTTGGAACACATTTTTGATCGTTTTTATCGCGTTGACAAAGCGAGATCTCGTGCTATGGGTGGGACTGGTTTAGGATTAGCGATTGCAAAAGAAATTATGGAACTACATAAAGGTTGGATTAAAGTTGAATCAGAAGTAGAAAAAGGAACCTGTTTTTATCTATACTTTTTAATGCATAAAAAAGAAAATGACATCGAATAGTTATCTGGCTGTAACATACATGTAATATAAAGTTGATATACTTAAGTTCTATTACAGTAGATTATTTGCGAAAGGAAGCATTATAATGAAAAAGTTTATAGGTATAATTGTTATATTTTCATTAATATTCCTTTTTAGTAGTTCTTTATATGCTCAAAGTTCGATGGCTGAAGACGGGAAATCCATGCTTAATCTTTCCGATGAAGGATTGGCAATTTTGGCAGAGCAATTTGAGGTTGATTTTGTAAATGCAAACAAACAAAAATCACGTCTGATTGAAGAACGCTTAGAAGGTTCTAAAACCAATAATGTGATTGGAGATTTGAAATTAGCGGATGATTTCTCACGTGTTCGCATGGCGACATTTGCAGCGACAAAAACGTTTTCAGGTGAAGGACGTGTCGGAACACAAGTCGGTATTACAGTCTTTCATTTGAATCAACAAGCAGAAGTTCAGATTAATCAACAAAAATCGGTTGTTATTGGAATGTCAAGATTATTTAATGAATCGATTGACTTAGTCAATATTGGAAGTAATTATATTTTAATTGTTTCAGAAAATCCGGACAAGAGTGAGTTGAAGTACGGAATATATAATATTGTACGATTGGAAGAAGAAAAAAAAGTAGAATTAGAAAACGTGAAGATTGACTTTTTTAATAATGCGGTTGAGAGTGGTAATACTTCATTTTTTGAACAATTAAATCAGATGCGTTAGATTTGGTTTATAATTTAGAAGGGATTTCACTATGTTTAAGATTTATTTAAAAAGTACTTTGTTAATTATTCTGGTTTTATTGAGCATATATCAAACGGCCATGTTATGGTTTGACTATCCGTCAAATCGTAACTTTTTTTATAGTTTAGTTAATGACGAAGACGCCGTAGTTAGAGAAAACAATGAAATGCAAAATGAATTGTTTTTTCCGGAAAAAATCGCTGTATTTTTTGGCGACGGAAGCAAAACCTATGGGGTTATGAGCTTGTCGCAAAGTGATAGTCTAAATTTGGTTGATGACAGTATCAAAGTCATCATAGATTCGTTTGAAATAGGTCATATTGATTCTCATCAGATTCAAACACAAGATCTTTGGAAACGCCCACATGTAATGCTTGATTTGCCCTATGCAATAACCGACGAATTGTTAACGAATGAATTGAAGGTAAAGAGCAAGTGGGTTGATGAGGCTTTTGGATTTGAACGCGTATATATCTTTCCGGAAGAAGATGTCGACTCCTTTCAGTCACAAACAAATGAATATTCAGGAATACGTATAGTGTTTGCAGATCAAAAGCTTGAAAACATGATTTCGGTAAACATTCAAGATGAACGTATGCAATTATTAAATGACAGCTTATTCTTGCATATTACTACGATTGAAGAGGAACGTGGATATACTTATTTTTCGACAAAAGAGAAAGGCTTAGATATCTTCGTTGAAGATGTTTTAGTTCCGGTTAATGGACAATCCTTTAATTTGCTAGGGAATCTTTATGGGGATATGTACTTCTATGAATCTGGAGTTCGTGATGATGAACAACTTGAAAATTTTGTCAGTTATTTCTTCATTAATCCCAAAAGTACATGGAGTACGAATAATGTTAAAGAAATGCGGTTTGGAGATTTGGAATCAGTTGTTCGATATACAGAGGATGGTTTGTTTGAATATACAGTCAATTTTGAAATTGAAGAGCCCAAAACGACCTTGTCTCGAAGTCTGCGCGTAGCTAATGAATTTTTGACAAAAGATCGATTGCTTAATCAAATTGAATATGCATTGGATGATTTTGAACGACGAGATGATGAAATTGTGTTATATTATAATTACAAATATCGAAATGTACCTTTGGTTTTTAATGATCTAAGTAGGTATTCAATGAGATCTCCCATGGAAATCGTTGTTGCTGGTAATACGGTGACGAATTATCGACGTATTATGTGGAAAAGCCAAGAAGTTGTTGTTCAGGGGAGTGCGTTTGAAGTGCGCTTTCAAAAACCTATTGATGATTTGTTGCTTGTTGATGCGATTCAGCCTTTGATGCTAACGGGTATGTACTTAGGCTATCGAGTTGACCGCATGGGTGATGGGGCCTATTTGTCATGGATTCTTGAGAGTAATGAAGAGAGGTATTACGTTGAATTGGAATAAAGTAATTAATGTATTTATATTGATTTTTTTAGGGTTTAATTTGCTTTTATATGCAAATCAAAAGAATTATGAAAGCGAGCGTTATGTTATGTCGGACAGTCGTGTTCGTCAAATGAAAAATGTTTTGGACGAGCGAGGGATAGGTTTATATACTTATATTCCGGGGTATTATCCTCAAACACAATTACGTTTAGAATCTCCGACATTAGATAAAGACGGAATTATTCATCGGGTACTAGGTGAAATATATGAGAGTCGCCTTGACGATGATTATTTTGCAGAGCGCATATATAACAACCAACAAGAATTGACCTTTTATATGGGCGAACAAAAAGGAATGTTGTATTATAAACGCCAAGATGGTGGGGAAGTTTACGTTCCGGATGATTTAACAGATGCAAGTATTCGTAAGGTTATTCTTCAATTTTCAGAAGATTTATTTGGGGAAGACACAAAAATGCAACCGACATATTGGAAGGAAATTGATGGAGAAGGTTATCGTATTGAGTTGAATGAGAGTTATAAAGGGAATCTTATTTTTCAAAGTTATATTAAACTCTATATTACAATGAATGGAATTGAAGAAGCGCTAGCAATTCGTTATAAACCCATAGAATTTAGTGGCGACAAACAAAATGTATATCCATTTGATGAAGTTATTTATAATTTGATGTATTATTTGGAAGAAGAATATAATGAAAGTCAACTTGCACAAAATGGAGAAAGAATTATTAGACATATTGATGTAGGGTATTATCTTGTGGATAAAGGTGCCCGAAACCTTACATTCAGAGCAGATCCCTATTATCGTGTTATTTTTGACGATGGAGATGTCTATTATATTAATGCATATTCGAATGTAATCTATAAGTTGTAAACGTTTGATTTGGACAGTAGCGTAATTATTAGAAATGCATTAGAATTTACAAAGATTTACTTATGTGATATAATCACTTTTGGAATAGAATACATAATAGGATGGATCAATGAGGTGTGAAATGGATCAGTTTATAATAAATGGTGGAAATGTATTAAAGGGTAGAGTTGAAGTCAGTGGTGCGAAGAATGCGGCTTTAGGAATTATCTCCGCAGCCTTGTTAGCGGATGGGGTAAGTACAATTCAAAATGTTCCTCATGTCGATGATATTCGTGTACTCTTGGAGGCAATGAAAGATTTAGGTGTACGTATAAAAAATATTGATGAGCATACTATTGAAATCGATAGTCGAAAAGTAAATAAACTTATTGTTGATTATGAGCATATAAAGAAAATAAGAGCATCTTATTATCTTCTTGGATCTTTACTTGGAAGATTCAAGGAAGCACAAGTTGCAATGCCTGGTGGATGTAATATAGGACAACGACCGATTGATCAACATATTAAAGGGTTTGAAGCGTTAGGTGCTGAAGTTGAAGTAGACCATGGAATGGTAAAGGCTAGAGCGAAACGATTAAATGGAGCAAGTATTTATCTGGACGTGGTCAGTGTCGGGGCAACCATTAATATTATGTTAGCATCTGTCATGGCCGAAGGTGTTACAACGATTGAAAACCCTGCTAAAGAACCTCATATTGTTGATGTGGCAAACTACTTGAATTCAATGGGGGCGGAAATCAAAGGTGCAGGAACAGATATAATTAAAATCCATGGTGTTGAAAAATTACATGGTTCGGAATATATGATTATTCCTGACCAGATTGAAGCCGGAACATATATGATTGCCTCAGCCATTACTGGTGGTGATGTTGTTATAGAAAACTTGATTCCAAAACATATGGAAGCCATTTCAGCAAAGTTATTAGAAATGGGTGTTGGCATTGAGGAACAAGGAGACTCAATTCGTGTATATGCTTATAAAGATTTGAAGGGGGTCAATATTAAGACCTTGCCATATCCCGGGTTTCCTACGGATATGCAACCTCAAATGACTGCATTGCTTGCGGTAACGAAAGGAACAAGCATCGTCTCAGAGAGTATTTTTGAGAATCGATTCCAATATGTCGATGAGCTAAATCGCATGGGCGTTAATGTAAAAGTTGAAGGTAATACAGCTATTGTAAGTGGTGTGAAGAAATTAACCGGAACCGAAATTACAGCATCTGATTTACGAGCAGGAGCAGCACTTATTCTAGCGGCACTTGTGGCAGAAGGCGAAACGGTTATTAATCATGTCGATTATATTGATCGAGGATATGAATTTATAGAAGAAAAATTACGTGGTATCGGAGCAGATATTGTGAGAAAATCGGATTCAAAAGAAAAACGACAACTCAAAGTGATGTAGTCGATTGTTTTTGGGGGCGCCTATGAAAGATAAGCAGTATACATTTGAAGAACTTATGGAGATTATGGCGATTCTTCGGAGTGAGCAGGGTTGTCCATGGGATCGAGAACAAACACATCAATCGATAAAAAACGATACGATAGAAGAAGCATATGAGTTGGTTGAAGCGATTAATAATAATGATGATGAGAATATGCGTGAAGAATTAGGCGATTTATTACTGCATATTGCTTTTCATGTTCAAATAGCTAAAGAAGAGGCGCGTTTTGATGAAAACAGTGTATTACAGGGAATTATTGAAAAAATGATTCGACGTCATCCCCATGTTTTTGAAAATGAGAATGCGGAAAATGCAGAAGAAGTTTTAAGACAGTGGGATGAAATTAAGAAAATTGAAAAAAACCATTTGACGACCACAGATGTTATGCGTTCTGTAGCAAAAGCCCTACCTGCATTAACGCGTGCAGCAAAAATTCAAAAAAAAGCAGCAAAGATAGGATTTGATTTTCTTGATGAAGTTCAGATGATGGATAAACTTGATGAAGAGATTCAAGAAATGAAAGAGGCTGTTCAAAAAAAGAACATAACGTTAATTGAAGAAGAAATTGGTGATATGTTGTTCCAAATAGTGAATTTATCACGTTTTTTTGGGTTAAATCCCGAAAACACCTTGACAAATGCAACAGAAAAGTTTATAAATAGATTTGAGGGCATTGAAGAGATAGCCAACAAGCAAGAGCGCGCTATGGACGCATTAAGCCTTAACGAAATGAACGAACTTTGGGAAGTGGTTAAGAAGCGATCTTTTTAATAGTTTCTTGAAGCAAAATAATTTACTACGAGGAGGAGCGACACATGAACAAATCAGAATTAGTGAGCGCAATGGCAGCAAAAACTGATCTTAGCAAGAAAGACGCTGAGAAAGCATTAAAAGCATTTATTGATGTAGTAACAGAGGAGTTAAGTCAAGGTGGAAAAATTCAATTAGTTGGATTTGGAACTTATGATGTATCTGAAAGAGCAGCTAGAACTGGAAGAAACCCACAAACAGGTGAAGAAATGAAGATAGCTGCTTCAAAAGCACCAAGATTCAAAGCCGGAAAAGCTTTGAAAGATGCTGTTAATGCAAAATAATTTAATCGATTAAGATTCAAAAAATCTACACGATTAGTGTAGATTTTTTGTTATACAAGAACAAAAAAGGAGAACGGTATGCGTTTAGATAAGTTTTTAAAAGTCTCACGTTTAATCAAACGCCGCAGTGTAGCTAATGACGCTTGCAATGCAGGACGTGTGGAAATAAATGGAAAAGTGGCTAAATCAGGAACACCGATAAGTATCAATGATGTTATTCAAATCTCTTTTGGAAATAATGTTGTTAAGGTCAGAGTCGACGCAATTAAAGATACAACTAAAAAAGAAGATGCAGATTCGATGTTTACATATTTGAATGAATAATTTGTTTAATGACTACCATATTTTTTGAATTAATGCTATACTATAGTTGGTATACAAAATATAATTTCTAAAGTGGGTGATAGGTTCATGAAGAGAAAAAAGCATAAATCGATATACTTTTTAATATTTGTTCTTATGCTGTTAAGCGGAATTGTTTTTTTTCAGATTTCTGAAGCATATACAAAAACACTTGAAAAAGAACAAGAATTAGAAGCTCTCAATAATGAACTTGTTAGTGAACTTGAACGCAAAGTCGAACTTGAAGAAATGGAATATTACATTCAGTCAGATGAGTTCATCATAAAGAAAGCGAGAAATGAATTTAATTTGATACAAGAAGGCGAGATCCTCTTTATAACAGAAGAATAGCAGATGCTTTTGACAGTGACTCGACTGAAAGGTTGAGTCCTTTTTAATACGTCATAAACTACTGGGAAAGGAAAAAATATGCCAAATGAATTGACTGAAAGTTTTAAACGTTTAGTTCTTAAGGAAAATCTTATTCAAACAGGTGATCGCATTGTTTTGGGATTTTCCGGAGGAGCCGATTCGGTGGCGCTTTTATATTTATTAAATGAGTTTTCTAATAAACAAATGATTTTCTTTGAAGTGTTTCCCATATATATTCACCATGGTCTAAGGAAGAGTGCAGAACAAGATATTCGTATCTGTGAGCATCACTGTAATGTGTTGGGGTTATCGCTTATGGTCCAACATGTGGATGTTATAGAATATTGTAAAACCCAACGTGTGTCTGAAGAAGATGGAGCAAGAACATTAAGATATATGGCGCTACATCGTTGCCTATTAGAAAAAAACGGTAATAAAATCGCGGTAGCACACCATAAGGATGATCAAGCAGAAACACTATTATATCGATTTATGAGAGGAACAGGCCTTCTAGGGTTAAAAGGTATGGAAGTCTTTAGCGAGAACCAATATCAAGATCTTCTGATTCGGCCGCTTCTTAGTACGTCAAAACAAGAGATTATGGAATATATTGGACATAAAGGCTTGCCGTATGCAAACGATGAAACGAATAATCTTATGTCGTATCAACGAAATAAAATTCGTCATCAACTTTTAACACACATCAAAAATGACTTCAATCCCAATATTATTGACACACTATATCGAGCAGGAGTGGTGCTTGGCGATGAAAATGACTATATGGAGCTTGAAGCCGATAAAATATATAAGCGAGTATCATGTTCGAAAGAATTGATGGACAAGGATTATGTAGGAGCTGAAGGTGGACATGTAAATGTTATCGATGGTGAAATGCTTATGCGAGAACATCCGGCGATTATACGACGGGTATTAAGAAAAGTCATCCAAGAGTTAGTAGGGACTACGAAGAATCTTGAATATATTCATGTCGAAAGAATTTTAAATCTCATGTCCCATCAATCAGGAAAAAAGGTTGAAGTATATAAGGGTTTAACGGTCATCAAAGAATATCAGCGACTTGTGTTTTTATATAAAAAGAGTATGAATACGGAAGAATTTGTTCATGAACTTGACAGGATTCCTGATAAAGGGTATATTCAAAAGGCTGATTTGTGGTATACTGTTGTGAATGAACGACCAACAAAGTATAAAGATTCTTTTAAAAATGCAAAAAATCTATACACTAAATGGTTCGATTATGATAAAATAAAAGCTAATTTAGTTTTACGAACGAGAAGACCGGGGGATATTATTCATATTGACTCGGAAGGACATTCAAAAAAAATAAAAAAATTTTTTATTGATGAAAAAATCCCGCTTTCATTGCGGAATCAACTTCCCTTGCTGGCGTCGGGAAATCATATACTTTGGGTACCTGGATATCGTGTAAATCCAATCTATGAAGCAAGAGAAGATTCATCTAAAATAATCAAAGTAGAACTAACTAAGGAGGACAATAAAGGCTATGACAATTGACGTTCTAATTTCAAAAGAGGAACTTGTAAAACGAACGAAAGAACTTGGAGAACAAATTTCAAAAGAATATGAAGGTAAAGAAATCAATATGATTTGTGTGCTAAAAGGTGGAGTCATGTTTATGACAGATTTGGCAAAAGAGCTTACGCCTCCCATGACTATGGATTTCATGGCCATATCTAGTTATGGAAATGAAACAACAAGCACAGGAGTTGTAAAGATTGTTAAAGATTTAGATGACTCAATCGAAGGCAAAGACATTTTAATTGTTGAAGACATCATTGATTCAGGAAGAACATTGAATTATCTGGTTCATGTATTGAATCAAAGAAACCCCAATAGTATTAGGATTGTAACATTGCTTGACAAACCGGATCGTCGTGTTGTGGATGTTGATGTTGAATATGTAGGTTTTACGATTCCTGATGAGTTTGTTGTTGGATATGGATTAGATTACTGCCAACATTATCGTAATCTGCCTTACATAGGAAAGATTAGTGTGTTGGATGAGTAAGAGTCAAATCGAACTCGGTTGGAAGGAGAAAGAATATGAAGAAATATATGCGTGGATTTAGTTTTTACGCACTGCTGATTCTCATTTTGTTATTTGCTCTGATTATTACGAATCCCACAAATGAACAGATGGCAGATACTTATGGTGAGATAGAATTAATGGATGATGTAGCTACAGGTCGTGTGGTCCGTATTGAGATTACTCAAAATCAAGAGATTCCAACAGGAATACTTCGAGCGTATTTTCAAGATGGTAATGAAGAAAGTTTTTATGTTCCGAACACGACAGTCATTGGTACCAAGATTACGGAACAAGGACAGAATATTCCGATTCATTATTCAGACGTTCAAAGACCAAGCTTTTTGATGAGTATTTTACCATCGATTATTATTTTGATTGCAGTGGTTTTCTTACTTATGTTTATTATGAATCAAGCGCAAGGTGGCGGTGGCGGTTCCAAGGTTATGTCCTTTGGTAAGTCAAAAGCAAAAATGGTTCTTGACGAAAATAAAAAAGTGACCTTTAAAAATGTCGCTGGTTTAGAAGAAGAAAAAGAAGAACTTGAAGAAGTTGTTGAATTCTTAAAAAGTCCTAAAAAGTTTGTTGAATTAGGGGCAAGAATTCCAAAAGGTGTTGTTTTAGTCGGGCCTCCGGGAACAGGGAAAACATTATTGGCAAAAGCAGTATCCGGTGAAGCAGGTGTTCCATTCTTTAGTATTTCCGGTTCTGACTTTGTTGAGATGTTTGTCGGAGTCGGTGCTTCTCGTGTTCGTGATTTATTTGAGCAAGCAAAGAAAAATGCGCCATGTATCGTTTTTATTGATGAGATCGATGCAGTCGGACGTAAACGTGGAGCAGGACTTGGTGGCGGACATGATGAACGTGAGCAGACACTCAACCAATTATTAGTTGAAATGGATGGTTTCGGTATTAACGAAGGCGTTATTGTTATCGCGGCAACCAACCGTGTTGATATTCTTGACCCTGCCTTATTAAGACCGGGTCGATTTGACCGAAAGGTTTATGTCGGACGTCCGGATGTAAAAGGACGTGAAGAAATATTAAAAGTACATGCCAAAGGAAAACCCTTGTCAGATAATGTGAACTTACTTGAAGTTGCACAAACAACAGCAGGATTTACAGGAGCAGACTTAGAAAACTTGGTGAATGAGGCGGCTATATATGCGGCGCGTGAAAATAAAAAAGTTATTGAACAAGAGCATATGCGACAAGCATTCATTAAAGTTGGTATTGGTACTGAAAAACGTTCAAGAGTCATAAGTGAAAAGGAAAAACGTATTACGGCATATCATGAAGCCGGACATGCAATTATACATCATATTTTGGAAGAAATTGATTCGGTACATAGCATTTCAATTATTCCGACAGGATTTGCGGGCGGATATACTATGCCGTTACCAAAAGCAGATCAAATGTATTTGACCAAGAAAAAAATGGAGCAAGAAATTGTCGCATTACTGGGCGGAAGAGCAGCAGAGTCCTTAGTGCTTGATGATGTTACAACCGGAGCGTCAAATGACATTGAACGTGCAACAGGTATTGCAAGAAATATGGTTGTTCGTTATGGTATGTCAGATGTACTTGGCCCAATCCAGTATGGTGGAGATAATGATGAAGTCTTTATTGGTCGAGATTGGGGACACACAAGAAATTACGGTGAAAATATTGCCGGAATTATTGATGGTGAAATCAAGCGTATCATTGGTGATGCATTTGAAGAAGCAAAAGGTCTCCTTGAAGAACATATGGAAGTGCTTCATCGTACGGCAAAACTTCTTATCGAAAAAGAAAAAATTGATGGAGAACAATTTGAAAAGTTGTTTGATATATTAGAAGAAGATAGTATTGCACCTGAAGTGATTCCAACATAAAAAAAGAATGAAAAATGGATAACCCTTAGACATGCGCTAAGGGTTGTTTTATTTAGGAGGACAGAATGAAGAAAATAATGTTTATATCCGATATACATGGATCAACAACAAGTTTAGAGCAGGCACTTAAAGCATATGCAATAGAAAAACCTGATAAATTAGTTATTTTAGGGGACATTCTTTATCATGGTCCTAGAAATCCCTTGCCGGAAGGATATGACCCTAAAGCAGTGATTCTCCAACTCAATCCTCTCCGAGAAGCAATCATAGCCATTAGAGGCAATTGTGATGCAGAAGTTGACCAAATGGTTCTAGACTTTAACATTCAGAGTGCTGAGAGTCGTTTGTGGCTCGACGGCATAGGTTTTTTCATGACCCATGGCCATTTGTATAACAATCAACCGCCTCGTGACATCATGGGAGAAAATATTTTTATACAAGGTCATACTCACGTTCCAATGATTCAAAAAACAAGTCAAGGAATTTTACATGTAAATCCTGGCTCAATTACATTGCCGAAAGAAGGGCATCCAAAGACATATGCTATTTATGAAAATAAAAAAATAACAGTCAAGACCTTGGAAGGCGACTGTTATATCGAAGTGCTTATTGAGTAACCGGTGGATTGTTATTTGTATCCTTATATGACTTCATACCTTTAGATAATATAAAAGAACTTGGCAAGTAAAAGGTCAAAAAAGGTAGAATAGAAGATATCCAAGGACTTAAACGAATGATAGGTGTTATGATGAGTATCAATGAAATGATTTCTGTAAGGATAATTCCTAAAGTCATGGAATATAAAACCATTTTGTATATACCACCATTGGTTAAGTTTGTTATCTGATTCATATTCCGTAGCATGATGCCAAGAATATAGAGAAATAGACTTTTAAATAATGTGCTGAGTAGAACGAAAATAATACTTATTATAATGACCACTGGAATGATAAATATAGATACTGTTTCCATATATGTAATTAATGTGTTTTTATTAAAATTAAGTCCCTGTAAGAGCGTAAGATCATATCGAACAGGAGAGTGTCCAATGGTGGATATATAAAGTGTTTCAGGTTGAAGAAGATAGCCAGCTTCATAACCGGCCAAATCATTTATGTTTTTTGTGTTGGTCGGATCAACGATAAACTTGTAATAATTTTCATAGGCATATATGATCGGTTCGTCTCGGTCAATGGAAAAATATCCGTCAGAAAAAGAAAAATTAGGAAAAGAATCCGATTTTGTTACTGCGATAACATCCTTTAACTGAGAACGGGTAAGTAACCCTTGAATTAAACCGGATGTTGAACCGATAATACAAACGATAAGAAGAATATAAATCAAAGCTTTTGACGTTTTTTCTGAAACAATATGTATATAGAATTCAGAAGAACGCATAGAACGAATGATTCGATTGAAAAAAGACTTTAGTCTCATTGTAAATACCTCCATATGTATCAAACTCTTTACTATTGTATCCTTGTTTTAGCAAACTTACAAGTAATTTTTAAGTGCATAACATTGTGTATCTCCAAAAGATAACGTATAATAGAATAAATCAATGTGAATGAAGAATGGAGTTCGTATGAAAATATATAATATAACGGCCCCGTGTATGTTTGGGCTCGAAGCAATAGTAAAAAATGAGGTTAAAGATCTTGGTTATGAGATCGTCAACGTTACAGATGGTCGTGTTACTTTTCAAGGAGATGCCATGGCCATATGTCGTAGTAACATCAATTTAAGGGTTGCAGAACGTGTTCTGATTGAAGTCGCTGATTTTAAAGCGGTAACATTTGAACAATTGTTCGAGCAAATTAAGGCCTTACCATGGGAAGATTACATTCCTGAAGATGGCAAGTTTTGGGTTAAAAAAGCGAACTCAATCAAGTCAAAGCTTTTTAGCGCAAGGGATATTCAATCCATTGTAAAAAAAGCGATTGTTGAACGATTAAAAGAAGCTTATCATACAGACGTTATTGAAGAATCCGGTGCTTCTTATCCGATTCGAATATTCATAAAAAAAGATATGGTAAATGTCACATTAGATACATCAGGCGATGGATTGCATAAACGTGGCTATCGTAAAATGATAGCCAAAGCTCCGATTCGAGAAACATTAGGAGCGGCTTTAGTTTTGCTGTCTCCATGGAATAAAGATCGTATTTTAGTCGATCCGTTTTGTGGCACAGGCACCATTCCGATTGAAGCTGCTATGATTGGAGCGAATATTGCACCGGGTTTAAACCGAGAGTTTGAAGCGGAGACATGGACAAATATTATTCCTAAAAAATATTGGATGGATGCTGTTGATGAAGCCAATGAAGCTATTGACCATAATGTGGAACTGAATATTCAAGGATTTGATATTGATTATCAGGCGGTTAATGTTGCCAGGGATTGTGCGGCCAATGCATATGTTGATGAGTTGATTCATTTTCAAGATCGACCGGTCAGTGAATTTAAGACAAAAAAACATTATGGCGTTGTTGTTACGAATCCACCCTATGGTGAACGGTTAGAAGATGCTGATTCAGTAGCTAAGTTATATAAAGAAATGGGTAATGTTTTTGAAGCTCTCAGCGATTGGAGCATATTTGTAATCACCTCATTTGAAGAGTTTGAACGATATTACGGAAAAAAAGCAACTAAGAATCGTAAATTATATAATGGTATGTTAAAGTCATATATTTATCAATATCTTGGCCCGCGACCGCCACGTTAAATTAAGGAGAATGAAATTGAAAAAAAGAATTTCCCGTATGATGAGCTTGATCATGATGGTTACAGTCATGTATACACCCATTGATGCACAAACCTCAGCACCTAAAATCGAGTACAATAGTAAAACAATTACATATAGTGATACCTATGGATACCCATTTGTCGATGAAAATAATCGAACACAGGTGCCATTTAGGCGTACTTTAGAGGCGATTGGAGCAAGCGTTAGCTGGAATGCAAAAAAACAGATGGCATCTGCGGTAAAAGACGGAATTCGTGTGGATGTTCCTATCGGTGAGATGTATATCTACAAAAACGGAGAGAAAATATTAAATGATACAAAATCACGGATTATCGATGATCGTACCTATTTACCCATACGAATTGTTTTAGAAGCCTTCGGGAGTACGGTGACATGGAATCAGAGCGAACAAAAAGTTGTTGTTTCATATCAAGGTGAAACGAACTTATTTACGCGAATTCCAGCCAAATATGACTTGCGTAATCATAAAAAGGTCACTCCCATAAAAAATCAGTTTGATACAGGTGCCTGTTGGGCATTTGCTTCATTAGGTGCATTAGAGTCAGCCTTATTACCCGAAGAAACTTGGGATTTTTCGGAAGATCATTTAAGTTTAGGACATGGTTATAACTTAAGTCAGGCAAAAGGTGGAAACTACATGATTGCCTTAAGTTATTTAACAAGGTGGTCAGGACCGGTATTAGAAAAAGATGATCCCTTTAATGATAAAAAAACGAATCCAAATGCACCGGTAATGAAGCATTTACAAGAAGCGCAGTTTATTCCGGCTAAAGATTATGCCGGAATAAAAGTAGCTATCATGAATCATGGGGGTGTCCAGAGCTCAATGCATGTATCAGATTTGACATTTACGTCAAGCACAGATTACTATAATCCGAATACGGCAAGTTATTATTATAATGGGAACAAAACAATCAATCATGACGTCGTATTGATTGGATGGGATGACAACTATCCTAAAGAAAATTTTAATATACAACCTCGACGAAATGGCGCATTTTTAGCTAAAAATAGTTATGGAACAGCATTTGGACAAGACGGATACTTTTATATTTCCTATGAAGATATTCAAATCGGAACATTAAATATTGTCTATACACGCATAGATCCAGTGGATAATTATGATAAAATATATCAAGCAGATTGGTTAGGTTTTATTGGTCAAATTGGATATGGTGAAGAAACCGCTTATTTCTCAAATGTTTATGAGACTCAAGGAATAGAAGATCTTAAAGCTGTTAGCTTTTATGCAACGGATGAAATGTCCAGCTATGAAGTTTATGTGGTCAATAATTTTGAGTCAAAAGATAGTTTTAAGTCTATGCGTTTGCTTAAGCGAGGAACCAAAGAATATGGAGGCTATTATACGATTGATTTTGAAACCCCAATTCGAGTGAATGGTCGATATGCAGTCGTTGTAAAAATTACGACGCCGAATAGTGAATACCCAGTTGCTGCAGAATTTAAAAAAGAAAACTCATGGATTAGTACAGTGAATTTAGATGATGGCGAGGGATATATGAGCTATGATGGGATAAAATGGGATGATGTTGAAGTGACATTAAGTGCAAATATTAGCTTAAAAGCATTCACAAATAGGGTAGAATAAGGAGGGCTTTTATGGAAAAACAAACTTGGAGCATTCAAGGAGCTAAAAACCAAAAGATTTTTTTAAGACGCTACAAAAATAAAAATGAAGAAAACAATAAAGGGATTGTTCATATTTTGCATGGTATGGCAGAGTATGGAGCACGTTATGCCCACTTTGCCCAATTTTTAGTAGATCATAATTATATTGTATATATTCATGATCATCGAAAACATGGAAAAAGCTTACAAAGAAATGAACGTGTAGGTATTTTCACCCATGATACATGGGAGGATATGATTGAAGATATTCATCATGTGCAAAACTTTATTAAGTCCAATGAAGCGGATCTGCCACATATTTTCTTAGGTCACTCAATGGGATCTGTCTTACTGCGTCATTATTTGACAATCTATGGAGAAGACGCTGATCGTGCAATTATCATGGGGACAGTTCATTCAAATTTGCTGGCAAATAAAGTCGGAATTTTATTAAGTGCTGCATGTGAAGGTGTTGTGCCTTCTATACGTAACAAAGCGCTTGACTATATGTTTGTCGGTCAGATGAATAAAACCTTTGAGCCTGCAAATACGGAGTTTGATTGGCTGACACGAGACCGAAAAGTCGTAGAGTGGTACATAAATAGTCCTTTATGCGGTTATCAATACTCCCCTAGATTTTATAAAGAATTTTCTAAAGGACTGGATTATGTTTCAAGTGAAGAAAACATAATAAAAACACAGCAGATTCCGATTTCCTTTATCTCCGGAGACATGGACCCAGTTGGACAATTTATGGATGGTGTCCATAAAGTCTATGACATGTATAATCGATTAGGGTATGATGTTAATCTTAAAAGCATAGCAAATGGGCGACATGAAATTTTAAACGAAATCAATAAAGAAGAAGTATATGCGATTGTATTAGATTTAATAGAAGGGACGCAGGATGAAAAAAGGTGACCTCATTATATTTGGCATTATTATAATAAGTATACTTGGAGTATATTCGTTTAATTCGCGTCAAAGCGATGATGATATTTTGATTGTTGAAGTACGTATTGACGGAGAAGTCGTTGATCGTTTTAATGTTAATGAAGAAATTGACAAGGACTATGAGACGGAGTTTGGAGAAAATCATCTACATATTCATGATGGGATTGTAAGTGTAACATATGCGGACTGTCGTGACCAAATATGTGTCAATACAAAAGATGCAAGGCAGGCTCGAGAAGCCATCGTATGTGTTCCTAACCGATTTACAGTAGAAATCATCGGCGAAGGAGGCGATATTGATGTCATCTCACAATAAAGCTAGAAAAATGGTTTATATGGGCTTATTGATTAGCCTAGCTATGACCTTAAGTTATTTTGAACGTTTCATTCCCTTACCCTATAGTGTTCCGGGAATGAAACTTGGGTTAGCCAACATCATTACAGTGACTTGTATTATGTATTTTAAGAAACGCGAAGTGTTTATGATTGTTATCAGCCGTATATTATTAACGGCTTTAATTATAGGAAGTATGATGAGCTTTTTTTATAGTTTATCCGGTGGTGTCTTGAGTAGCTTAGGAATGCTTTTTGTGTATCGTTATTTTGGGAATAAAGTAAGCACCATTGGCATAAGTGTATTTGGCGGGGTACTACACAATGTAGGACAATTGCTAGTCCTCAATGTCATTACAGGTCGAACAACGATTGCATTATATTATGCACCGATTCTTATGATTGCAGGGATTCTTACAGGTGTATTTGTCGGTGTGGCGTCCATGTATTTTATTAAACATGTAAAAGTAATTTTTAGATTTGACAGTTGACTTTAAGGAGATTATTCTATGAGACGTAGTATTATAGGACTACTTATTATAATCGTCATGATGAGTAGCCAAGTGGTTAGTATACATGCAGGAGATTATGCAGAAAATTTATTCCTAGAATATGATGGAGAGATTTATAAATATCGAAATCGCCTTGTAACACTCTCAATAGACGGGACTCGACTTGAGACAGGAGATATGCCTGCCGTTTTAATCGAAGACAGTGAAACCGCTAAGTCACATACCTTGGTTCCGGTACGTGAAGTGTTTGAAAGCAGAGCGATCGGTGGTCAAGTGAAATGGGACACAAAAAACCAAGAAATACTTGTAACCTATGGAGAAACAACCGTTGAGCTGAAGATTAATTCAAATATTGCCCGAGTTAATGGAGAAGAAATTCCTCTAGATATGCCGGCGAAACTTATTCGAGACAGCAACAAGGATAATGCAAAGACAATGATTCCCCTTAGATTTGTATCAGAGAATTTAGGGTTTAATGTGGATTGGAATCAGGAATCTTATACCGCCTTAATCAGCACCTTTGCAATGAAAGCGCCCAATGATGGCGTCGATGATGGCAAACTCGATGGAGATGGAGTTATTGAAGATGGCAATAAGGTTGAAGATGATCTTACACCATCAAAACCCAATGATTTAGAGGACAAACTTGTTGAACGCATCGATGGTAATGATGCCAAAAGACCCTTGCCAACGGCACTTTTTGATAATCCAATTGTATTTGAAGGTGATGTTGAGGGTGAAGCAAGAGAAAATATTGTTCGAAAGAAGCATCCATTAGCTTATATAAAAGATGTGGATTTTGATATGGACGACCATTTTTTCACAATTAATGTGGATGGTCAGATTACCGACATTGAAGATTATATGTGGGACGGAAAATATATTCTTGAAGTCGAAAACGCTGATTTTGACCGTGCAAGTATGAATATAGATTATCAGCGAAATCCTATAGCCGATGAGATTCGTATGGGGCGTCATACAGATGAATCCGGAGTAGCATTTGGAAAAATCGTGTTTGATTTAAAAGAATCCGGATATAAGTTTACAGTTAGTCTAAATAAAGAGCGGAATCAAATATTTGTAAAACCCATGAATAGTTCAGTTGCCAATATTACCTTAGGACAAAATGAGAGTGGTGATTTTGTTGAAATTGGTGGCGTTAATGCACGAGGTGTCAAGGCCTTTCGTCTGAGTAAACCATCGAGAATCGTTTTTGATATACCCAATACGGTAACTCCTTTTGGCTATCAAGAAGCCGACGCATCAGGACAGTATGTCACCAATATACGTACGTCACAGTTTGATGCGACGACGACGCGAATTGTCCTTGAAGTCGACGGACAGCCGGATTATGAGATTATTGAACTGGATGGAGAAACGACCCGTGTTCAAATAAAAGAACCGGATTATGAGCATATCGTCTATGATCGTACAGATGACATACCGACAGTTACTATTGAAAAGGATATTCAAGAAGTTAATGGTGTAAAATACACCGATCGCTATCAAGACCGTGAGTATATTATAACCATACCCGGAGACTATCGTTCGCACTTTGGTAGTGGACTCGTCAAGGTCAATGACGGTATTATTGATAACATTAGCGTGAAATTAAATGCTTCAGGAGATACAGAAGTCACAATAAAAACAGCAACAATTTATGAATTTCGAGTGGAAGAAGATGAAAAAGGCATTGCCATCAAAGCCTATAAACCTAAAGAATTATATAAAAAAGTTGTTGTGATTGATGCCGGACATGGTGGCAATGATCCGGGAGCTGTTGTTGCCGATGGGAAGTACTATGAAAAAGATATTAACCTTGGAGTTACTTTAGAACTTAAAAAATTGTTAGATAAACACCCGGATATGAAGGTTTATTATACTCGTATATCTGATGTTCGCCCATCACTTGAAGAACGATGTATTTTAGCCAATGAAGTTGAAGCAGACTTTTTCTTAAGTATACATGCGAATACTTTTTCTCAATCTTCGTATCGGGGAACAGAGACTCTATATTTGCCGGGTAAAGATACACCGGGATTAAATGCATTTGAACTTGCGGATGTTGTTCAAAGAGTGTTTACAGCAAACACGCTTTTCCCGAGTTACAAGATTAAACAACGGGATAATTTATACGTGCTTAACAAAACTAATATGCCGGCGGTGATATTAGAAATGGGATACATGAGTAATCCTGAGGATTTGAAAATACTTACAGATAAAAGCTACTATGATGAAATCGCTAGAGGAATTGAACTTTCAATCTTAGAAACTTTTCGACTTTATCCGACAGGACGATAACAGGAAAAGATATGATGAAAAATAGAGATAAAATACTCGATGTACTTATGAATAGCAAAGACTATATTTCCGGTGAAAAATTAAGTCAATGCATTGGAATTAGTCGTACAGCCATATGGAAAAACATCAATCGATTAAAAGAAGAAGGATATCATATCGATTCAGTGACGAATAGAGGTTATCGCCTCATCGAGGAACCAAGCACACTCTCTGAAAGTCAACTCATGCATAACTTAAAAGTGTTTGGATTTACTCATGTTCAATTGGATGATAGGGTTGATTCGACAAATTTAGAAGCAAAGCGGCGAGCGGACCAAGTGGAAGGTCATGGTTGTTTTGTGGCTAGAGAACAAACCTCAGGACGAGGGCGTAGAGGGCGATACTGGAGCTCGCCTAAAGATAGCGGATGTTATGTGAGCATATTGTTGCGACCCGATATTATGCCTTCAGACGCGGCCATGGTAACCCTCATTGCGGGATTGTCTTTGGCAAAAACACTTAATCAACTTTATAAACTTGATGCGAAAATAAAATGGCCAAATGATATCATTATTCAGGGAAAAAAAGTCGCAGGCATATTAACAGAAATGAGTGCAGAGATTGAGCGTTTAAATTATCTTGTGGTGGGAATTGGATTAAACGTATCTCAACAAGCTTTTTCCAGTGAATTGAGCTCGATTGCAACGTCTTTGGAAATGGCAAGCAATCAAGAGAAGATTGAGTTTAATCGACACGGATACATTCAAACACTGATTACAGAATTTATGCGCTACATGGAAACTTTTTTTCAAATAAGAGACTTAAGTTTTATAAGAGAAGAATATGAAATGCTTTGTCTAAATGTCAAAGGAGACATACGAGTTGTGGGAAATAAGGACTCATATATTGGCGTCGGGCAAGGAATCACAAATCAAGGAGAACTCCTAGTACTTACACCTGCAGGCGAAACGATGAAAGTTAATTCAGGTGAAGTATCGGTTCGAGGGCGCTATGGTTATGTGTAGGAAGGATGTATATTCACAATGGAAGATTACTTAATGGACAACGAACATTACGATAATGGTGTTATCCTAGCCGTTTCAAACAGCTATGATAAATTGTATTATTTTAACGAAGATTTTGATGCATTACCGGAACAAGTGCAAAAAGAAATCCAAATTATGATGGTCATGCATACGGAAGAAATCGGTGGAATGCTTATTATGGGCTTTGATGTCGAGGGCAAGTTGTTTATAAAATCAAAAGTAAAAGAGTTTGATGGTTATCACGATGAAATTGGCTCCCACCTTAAGATCAAACAATATCAGATTGAAAAGCAAGAGCTTTTTGAGGCCCTACAAGAATTTTATAATTGTTTTTTTTAGAATTTTTGTTATAATAATGAAGTACATATAAATATGTCTTGTATCCGAAATGGAACGAGAACAGGAGGAAAATATGAATATTCGACCAGAAACAAGGAAACTTACTTTTTTAGGTGTTATGTTGGCCATTACTTTTATACTATCAGTTACACCCATAGGGTTTGTACCGTTAGGTAGTGTAAGTGCAACAATTATCCATGTGCCGACAATTATTACCGGGATTATCCTAGGTCCTTTTTACGGAGTGGTAATGGGAACCTTAATGGGAATAATTTCATTGGTAAATGCATTGACACGACCGGTTACGGCGCTAGACCCGCTTTTTATTAATCCATTGGTGAGTATTTTACCGCGTATGCCAATTGGCCTTGTTGCTTATTACACCTATAGTTTAATGAAAAAAATTCTTGGCAGTAAAAAAATCGGGCAAACAGTAAGTGCTGCAGTTGGTGGAATTTTAGGAAGTATGACAAATACGGTACTCGTATTGTCAATGTTGTATATTATTTATGTAAAAGATTTAATGGCAATGTTTGGTATTGAAAGTAAAGGCGGAATTCGTGTGATGTTATTTACAATAATAACAACGAATGCGGTGATTGAAGCCATTGTGGCAGGCGTATTAACAACGGCTATTGTCGTCACATATTTTGCAGTCAATAAATCGAATCTTATTAGAAAATAAAGCAAGGAGAGTCATTTGACTCTCCTTATTCTAAGAATAAATAGAAAGAAGTGATAAAATGTTATTAGTGATTGATATTGGCAACACCAATATTACGTTTGGCGTATTTAAAGAAGAGGATATTGTTGCTCGTTTTCGCATGCGAACGCAATCAGAAAAAACATCGGATGAATATGGGGTATTTATAGTTACAGTGCTAAAGGAATTTAAAATTTTTGCAGATGAAGTGAAGGATGTCATTATATCTTCTGTAGTGCCGGATATAATGTATTCATTTACAAATGGTCTACGTAAGTATCTAAAAAAAGAACCCATGATTGTTGGACCGGGCATTAAGACCGGAATTGCAATCCATACAGATAATCCACTTGAAGTCGGTTCGGATCGTATCGTTGATGCGGTAGCCGGATTTAAAGAGTATGGTGGTCCCATTATTATTATTGATTTTGGTACAGCGACAACCTATGATGTGGTTACTGAAAAGGGTGTCTTTGTCGCGGCAATCACATCTCCCGGAATCCGTATTATAGCAGATGCGCTTTGGAAAAAAACGGCAAAACTACCTGAAGTGGAAATAAAGAAACCAGCAAGTATCCTTGCCAAAAACACGACAACGAGTATGCAAGCTGGCCTAGTCTATGGCTATATCGGTCAAGTGAAATATATCATAGAGCAGATACAAAAAGAGATGGGACAAGAGATGAAGGTGGTTGCAACCGGAGGATTAGGCCGTGTCATTATCGATTCTATGGAAGATGATCTCATCTATGACAGTGAGTTAACCTTAAAAGGTTTAAAATATATATATGAAAAGAATGCGAAAAAGTAGGAGAAAAAATGAAAGTCGGAAACATTGATTTGAAAAATGGGTTACTATTGGGCCCAATGGCAGGCGTGACCGATCGTGTATATCGTCAGATTTGTCAAGAGCAAGGTTGTGACCTAACGTTTACCGAAATGGTTAGCGCAAAAGCGATTCGCTACAATAACCAGAAATCGAAGCTGATTTTAGAAATTGGGAAAAAGGAAAAACAAGTTGGAGTTCAACTGTTTGGAAGTGATCCATATATTATAAGCGAAATGGCAAAAAAAATTGATCATGATGGAATATACTGCTTTGATGTCAACATGGGATGCCCTGTTCCCAAAGTCGTAAACAATGGTGAAGGCTCAGCCCTTATGAAAGATCCGAAAAAAATCGGGAAAATTGTTGAAGCCTTGGTTAAAGCGGTTGATAAACCGGTGACTATAAAAATACGGGCAGGGTTTTCTCCAGAAACTATAAATGCAGTTGAGGTGTGTAAAATTGCAGAGGCCAATGGTGTTTCGATGATAACAATACATGGCCGAACTCGAGAGCAATATTATAGTGGCAAGGCAAATTGGGAGATTATACGCCAAGCCAAAGAAAATGTTAAGGTCCCAATTATAGGTAATGGAGATGTAGTCGACGGGCAATCTTTAAAAGCCATGCGAGAACAAACCGCCTGCGATGGAGTTATGGTTGGGCGAGCCGCCATGGGCAATCCGTGGATTTTCAAAGCACTTATAGCGGAAATAGAAAGGAAAGTGTATATCCCACCGACAATTGAAGATGTGATACAGATGATTCAGCGTCACAGTGAGATGCTTATTGAATATAAGGGAGAGTATATTGCAATGCGAGAAATGCGAAAACATATTGCATGGTATACAAAAGGATTGAAAAATGCAACAAAAATTCGTGCGGGAATAAATCGCGTTGAAAATCTAGAGGATATTCAAGGTATTTTAGAACAACTGAGAAGTGCCTAAAACCGTTTTTATAGAAGGGTTTGACAAGGCGAGTAGATTAAGTTATAATACTACGAATATATCATATTGTAGATGGTACATCTTTGTACCCTGCAAGAAAGACGAGGTGTAGTAAAAATGGCAGATAAGAAAAATATATTAACGTATAATGGATTAAAAGCTTTAGAAGAAGAGTTACAACACTTAAAACTTGTAAAGCGAAAAGAAATAGCAGAAAAAATCAAAGAAGCAAGAGCGCAAGGTGATTTATCCGAAAATGCCGAGTATGATTCTGCGAAAGACGAACAGGCTGAAATCGAAGCACGTATTACTGAATTAGATAAAATATTGAAAAATGCAGAAGTTATCGATGAAGATGAAGTCGATTTAAGTACAGTAAGCATTGGGTGTAAGGTAAGAGTTTATGACCTAGAATATGAAGAAGAATTGGATTATGCAATCGTAGGTTCGACAGAAGCAGATCCGCTCAAAGGTAAAATATCCAATGAATCACCAGTGGGTTCAAAACTCATTGGGGCAAAAGAAGGTGAAACAGTTGAAGTTGATCTAAAAGCCGGTGGAAAAGTAGCTTTTAAGATATTAGAAATACACAGATAAGGATGGACGTTTAAACCATAGATAAATAGTAGAGATAGGAGTGCATAACGTGTCTGAAAACAATAGTATGAATCCGGAAGTTCAAGAGTTGAATGAACTATTACAAATTCGAAGAACAAAACTTGAGGAACTTCAAAACAAGGGCAAGGATCCTTTTCAAATCACTCAATTTGAAGTAACGCATAAGAGTAAAGAGATACTTGAAATGTTTGATGAATTAGAAGGTAAAGAAGTCAAGGTAGCCGGTCGTATCATGACAAAACGGTTGATGGGGAAAGCATCTTTTTGCCATATACAAGATCGTGATGGACAGGTTCAGTCGTATATAAGAAAAGATGCCATTGGTGAGGAAGCGTATGAAGAATTCAAACATTATGATTTAGGTGATATTGTTGGAATTATCGGTGACGTCTTTAAGACACAAAAAGGTGAGATTTCTGTGAAAGCGAAAGAAGTTCTTCTTTTGTCAAAGAGCCTTCAAATTCTACCGGAAAAATTTCATGGACTAAAGGATACAGACACACGCTATCGCCAACGATATTTAGATCTTATTGTAAATCCCGATGTGAAAGAAGCCTTTACAAAACGATCTCAAATCATCAAAGAAATTCGTCGTTTTTTAGATGCAAAAGAATATCTGGAAGTTGAAACACCCGTGCTTACAGCAATTCCTGGTGGAGCAGCTGCAAAGCCTTTTAATACCCATCATAATGCTCTTGATATGCCTATGCATTTAAGAATATCTCTCGAATTGCCCTTAAAACGACTTATCGTGGGTGGGTTTGAACGTGTATATGAAATCGGACGCGTCTTTAGAAACGAAGGTTTATCTGTAAGACATAATCCGGAATTTACACTACTTGAACTCTACGAGGCTTATACGGACTATTATGGAATGATGGACTTAACAGAGAGTTTAGTTCGTACTGTGGCTCAAAATGTGTTGAATACAACGACGATTACCTATGACGGTGACGAGATTGACTTAGGAAAACCTTTTGAGCGTTTGACCATGGTTGATGCGGTAAAAAAATATGCAAATATAGATTTTGATACGATTACAACAGATGAAGATGCCCATGCATTGGCAAAAGAACATCATGTTGATGTTGAAAAACACTTTAAAAAAGGTGAGATTTTAAATGCATTCTTTGAAGAATTTGCAGAGGAAAATTTAGTTCAACCTACCTTTATCATGGACCATCCGGTTGAAATATCTCCACTTGCAAAACGTAAGCCGGAAAATCCGGAATACACAGAGCGATTTGAATTATTTATTACAAAGCGGGAATTTGCCAATGCATTTTCTGAATTAAATGATCCAATCGATCAACGTACGCGATTTGAATATCAAGAAGTTCTTCGTGAAGCAGGCGATGAAGAAGCCAATCAAATTGATGAAGATTTCTTGTTAGCTCTTGAATATGGTATGCCACCAACAGGAGGCTTAGGAATTGGGGTTGATCGCTTAGTTATGTTGTTGACGAATTCATATTCGATTCGTGATGTTTTATTGTTCCCGACCATGAAAAGTTTGGATAAATAAAATTTAATGATAATTAAGGACACTATCCATGTGAAATGTTGGAGGTGTCCTTTTCTAAATCTGTCATGAAATTGTAATGTTATTGAAAGTGCTTTTTCTTGTATAAGAGAATAAATATGATATAATAGTAATGATGCAAAACGCTAAGAAAAGAGGTAGTTCCATGGTTAATGAAAAAAAGATTATACTAATGACAAAACTAGCCTCCTATGAAATGAATCAAGGGAAAAAAGATCTTGAAATTACGCAACGGCTAAAGAATGATTATATTTCTTATAATGGATTTATAAATTGTGTTCTTGTAACGATTGCACTCATCATTATTTTAGGGGCAGATTTTGCAGCTGAATTTATTGGAAATATGGCAACCTTTACAGAGTTTGATTTTGTTGGAGTCGGTATTAACTACTTAGCTATTTGGCTATTTGCAATGGTAGTATATGGATTTATCAGCGGAAGAATCTATCGCAATGAGTATAATGAGGCGTACACACGCGTCAAAGAATATGAAAAAGATTTGAAAGCTTTAGAACAGTTTTCAAAAAGTAAGTAGTCGGGAGGAGAGCGATGACACGTTTATTAGAGATTAAAGCTATCATAGTAGCTTTATACAAGAGATTTGATTTTGTTGTAAATTTATTAGGAAAATTTATTGTAGCATTAATGATCTTAATGCGTTTAAATATTTTTTTGGGGTATTCCCCAGCACTATCAAAAATTAGCATAAATATAGCAATGGCAGTAATGGCAGCTTTTTTGCCGGGAAGTTGGTTCTTATTACTTTTATTATTTGTGGTCAGTGCTCAATTATTTAGTGCCTCATTAGAAGTGATGGTTATTGTTACACTACTTATGATTGCTGCATATTTACTCTTCGGTCGATTACAACCGAAATATAGCTATTTTATAATTATAGTTCCTTTATTAGCGAGTGTTAATATGGTTTATATCGTTCCTTTATTTGCAGGACTCTTTTTCGGACCGGGGACATTGATTCCGGTTGCTGTAGGGCTAGGGGTTTATCAATTTGCAAAATATATACCCGGACTCATGGATTTGAGAGTTGAAGGGGCTACACTTTTTGAAACTCCGGATATTATCATGGATATGTATGGATATTTATCAAATGTTCTATTAAAGGATAAGGAATTAATTTTAATGATTTTAGCCTTTTCATCGGTTATTGTGATTATGTATTTTGTGAAAAAACTACAAATTGATTATATATGGTACATTACAATAGCTGTGGGTGCTTTGACCTATATTGTTGTTTATAGCATTGGTAATGTTGTTTTGAACACACAACTTCCATTATTATGGCCGATTATCGGAACCGTAATCGCAGCAGCTATTGTTGCAGGAATGCAATTCTTTAAGTTTAGTTTGGACTATAAAAGTGCTGAAAGTTTACAATTTGAAGATGACGACTATTATTATTATGTAAAAACGATTCCTAAAGTTAAAGCGGTTAGAACTCATAAAGAAATAAAACGATTATAATATTATGAATCAGATTGATTGAGGTGGCGTAATGACGTCGATAAAAGATTTACTTGCGGTAATTTATGAATTTGTGTACCAATTGCCGACGATAAAAATTAAAGACTTAATAGAAGTATTTATCATAGCCTTTGTGATTTATGAACTCATGTTGTGGGTTCGAGGAACAAGAGCATGGATGCTTTTTAAAGGTATTATTGTCCTTGGAATGGTTTCAGGTATAGCTACGATATTTGAGCTTAATACAATTTTGTGGATTTTTAGTAAAACCATAAATGTTGGTATTATAGCTCTGATTATAGTGTTTCAACCTGAATTACGTCGTGCACTTGAACAATTAGGACGAAGAAATTTTTTAAACTCAATCATTTCATTTGATGATAATCGAGATAAGGAAGACGGGCTCGACGAATCGATTATTTCAGAAATTGTCAAAGCCGTTTTTGAAATGTCAAGCGCCAAAACAGGAGCACTTATTGTTATTGAACAAAATGAGCGCTTGGATGAATATGAAAAGACAGGTATTAAGATTGGCGCCTATGTTACAAAGCAGATTCTAGTGAATATCTTTGAACACAATACACCCTTGCATGATGGTGCAGTTATCATTCGAGGGAATCGAATTGAAGCTGCTACGTGTTACTTGCCTTTATCCGATAATAAATCCTTAAGCAAAGAATTAGGAACTAGACATCGTGCCGGCCTTGGTATATCTGAAGTATCCGATGCAATTGTTATTATTGTATCTGAGGAAAATGGAAAAGTTTCGGCGGCGCTTGGGGGCAACCTTGTTCGTGGAGTTGAAGCAGAGTACCTTAAGAATAAATTGCTGCACATTTATTTACAATCGACAGAGAAAAAATCCTTTAAATTATGGAAGGGGTGGCCTATAGGTGGTAGAAAAGATAACGAATAACTTATGGTGGAAACTGCTTTCAATAATTCTTGCTTTTTTGGTTTGGTTGATTGTTGTTAATTATGAAGATCCGATGACAACCCGGGTCATTGCAGATATTTCTGTAGAAAAGATTAATGAAGAAGCAATAACATCCGAAATGAAGGCGATTGAATATAGAGAAGGCGAATCAATATCAGTAAGAGTCCGGGGGAAACGTTCCGTTGTCGATCGTATGACAAATCGTGATGTTTATGCCTATGCAGACTTAGAAAAAAAATCAATTACCGGAGCTATTGATATTCAAATTGAAGTTGCAGATGGTGTAACTGTTCTTGATAAGATGCCAAGTGTTATGATGGTTGACTTAGAGAATATTATTACTGTTCAAAAAGAGATTCAGTATTATATGGAAGGCGAACCTCATGAAAACTATGTCTATCTAGATCCTGTGATTTCTCCAAATAATATTGAAATACAAGGTCCTGAATCGAAAATAGGATTAATAAAAAGTGTCCTGGTTCCAGTAAATATTGAAGGTGTTACCCGTGATGTTACACTCTATAGTACGCCTCAGATTATTGATGATAACAACAATATTATCCGAGGACTCGACAAAAATATTTCGCAAGTTCAGATTCAAGTTCCAATTGATAAAGTTAAATCTATTGATATTCTAACGAATATAGGTGAGTTGGCAGCAGATGGATTTGAAATTGTCGGTGTGTCACTTAGCCAAGAGCAGCTACGCGTGCGTGGTAATGAAGCTAATATTAATGCAATTAGTAATATCATTATTTCAAACATTAATGTTACGGATTTGACCATGACTACAACGGTTTCCGTTGATTTGGTAGATTTATTACCATCTGGTATATTTATACATAATGATATTCAAACGGTTGAACTTGTTCTTCAAGTCGAACCCATTGTAGAAAAAACCATTGAAATTAATTCGGGAGATATAACATTAAGAAGTCTGCCGGAAAATATGCAATTTAATTATATTGATGAGACAAGCTATGAAGTAACCTTTAGAGGTTTGCAAGCTCAGTTAGATGAAGTAACAATTGATCGTATTTCGCCGAGCGTTAATGTGGATAATCTTGGTGAAGGTATTCATGACGTGGAATTAAGCTTTTTCGTTCCTTCAAATGTAGAATTGATATCTGATCGACCGACGATTGCAATTGAACTATCGCAAAATGTTGAGGAAGAGATTGATCCGAACGACGAATAAGACAGGACATCAAATCTGTACCATTAGAAAAGTGGTATATACCATAACAGATTTGGTGTCTTTTTTTTGTTCAAATGAATTGAAGTTTATGATGTGCGTGATATAATTAAAGTCGTGAAAAAACGAAAGGAGAACATGATGGGGACATTATTTGGAACAGATGGCGTAAGAGGCGTTGCCAACAAAGAACTAACCGTAGATTTAGCATATAGATTAGGACAAGCAGGGGCCTACGTATTAACAAAGGAGAACAGGCATAAACCGACAATACTCATTGGGAGAGATACAAGATTAAGTGGAGAGATGCTTACAGCAGCAATGATTGCAGGTATATGCTCAGTAGGAGCAAATGCCGTTTCAATTGGAGTTGTACCAACGCCCGCAGTAGCGTATTTAACACGAGAATACGAAGCGGATGCAGGTGTTGTTATTTCCGCTTCACATAATCCGGTTGAATACAATGGGATTAAGTTTTTTAACAATTCAGGGTATAAACTATCCGATGCTTTAGAAGAAGAAATCGAAACGATTGTGAACAATCGGTGCTCAAATATTGAACTTCCAACGGGAACAGAGATTGGAAGAGTTCTATATCGGAATGAAAGTATATATGATTATATTCGATATGCAAAACGTCAAGTGAGCCATCGCTTTGATGGATTAAAAGTTGTTATTGATTGCGCAAATGGTGCATCTTATGTATCTGCGCCGGAAGCCCTCCGAGAACTTGGTGCCGAAGTTGTTATCATACATAACGAGCCGGATGGGACAAATATCAACAAGGCATGTGGCTCGACACATATGGAAGACTTAAAGGCATATGTCATTCAGGTTGGTGCAGATATTGGATTTGCTTTTGATGGCGATGCGGACAGATGCTTAGCGGTAGATGAACACGGACGCTTGGTTGATGGAGATCAACTCATGGCAATCTGTGGAAATTATATGAAAGAAAAAGGAACACTCAGAAAAGATACCATCGTTGGAACGGTTATGAGCAACTTAGGTTTTACGCTTATGGGACAAGAACAAGGAATCAATATCGTTCAGACGCAAGTCGGCGACCGATATGTGTTAGAGCGCATGTTAGAGGAAGGTTATAACATTGGTGGAGAACAATCCGGGCACATAATTTTTCTGGATGAGAACACAACCGGTGATGGACTATTAACTGCGCTTCATGTTTTAGAAGTTATTAAAGATACAGGAAAAAGGTTATCAGAGTTGGCATCAATTATGAATGTATTACCACAAGTATTGGTCAATGCCAAGGTGACGACAGAAAAGAAATATGCATATCAAAACAATCCAACGATATTAGAGGCTATTGAAAGCCTTGAAGAAAAATTTGCAGGAGAAGGACGAGTACTTATTCGCCCATCCGGAACCGAGCCCTTAGTCAGAGTCATGATTGAAGGTAAAAATAAAGCGGAACTTCAACGCGATGCGACTGCATTGGCAGGATTAATCGAAGAATTATTAAATTAGGGAGAAAAAATATGTGTGGAATTGTAGGATATATAGGAAAAAGTAAGGCAACACCATTTCTCGTAGAGGGATTAAAAGCTCTAGAATATAGAGGATACGACTCAGCAGGAGTAGCAGTCTATGATCAATCAATTGAATTGATCAAAACCAAAGGACGACTCAAAGATTTAGAAAGTTGTTTAGTTGGATCGCAATTAAACGGAACCATAGGTATAGGCCATACCCGTTGGGCAACGCATGGTGAGCCATCGTATTGTAATGCCCATCCGCATATGAATACAACGACGGACATTGCTATTGTTCATAATGGCATTATTGAAAACTATTTAGAGCTAAAAGAAGAATTAGAAGCAAAAGGCTATGAATTTGTTTCAGAAACTGATACAGAAACAGTGGTTCATCTTATTGAAGAGACATTAAAAGAGCATGAAAATTTTTTTACAGCAGTACTTACAGCAGCGAAGCGATTAAAAGGGTCTTATGGCTTAGGTGTGATTTCACATAAAAACCCGGACCAAATTATTGCGATTCGAAAAGATAGTCCACTCGTAATCGGATTAGGTGAACATGAGAATTTCCTTGCATCCGACATACCTGCAATCTTAAAATATACCCGCAACGTGTACTTCCTAGAAGATGGCGAAGCTGCCATCTTAACGAAAGACTCTGTAAAGATCTATGACCTAAATGAAAAAGAATTAAAAAAAGAAGTGTTTACTGTGACGTGGGATATTGATGCCGCAGAAAAAAGCGGATATGACCACTTCATGATGAAAGAGATTTTCGAACAGCCAAAAGTGATTAAAGATACATTAAATGGTCGTTTATCTCAAGATTCTAAAGAAATTATTCTAGATCAGATTAAGATTGATAAAGATGTCTTAGAAAAGATTAACAAGATTTATATTGTTGCATGTGGGACAGCATATTATGCAGGAATGATTGGAAAAGAACTTATCGAAAAAATAGCTCGAGTACCGGTTGTGGCAGAAGTTGCATCCGAGTTTCGATACAAAGATCCAATTTTAGATGAAAACACACTGATGATTGTGGTTTCACAATCAGGAGAGACAGCAGATACATTAGCGGCACTTCGTATGGCTAAACAAGCCGGCGCCCGAGTTATGGCGATTGTTAATGTCGTTGGTTCAACGATATCCAGAGAAGCTCATGATATTTTATATACAAGTGCAGGACCGGAAATTGCCGTTGCTTCAACGAAAGCATATTCATCTCAATTGATTGCTATGTACTTATTAAGTATTCGTATGGGACGTATTCTCGGAAAAATCGATGATGCTGAATTTACAGCATTAAAAACAGCCATCCTTAAACTTCCGGAACAAGTTCAAAACATATTAGATCGTTCCCAAGAGATTAAGGTTTTAGCGGATAAACATCTTGGTATGAAAAATATCTTCTATATCGGACGTGGCCTCGATTATGCAACCTCTTTAGAGGGAGCATTAAAAATCAAAGAAGTTGCCTATCTGCACGCCGAAAGCTATCAAGCAGGTGAATTAAAACATGGTCCGATTGCACTCATTGAAAAAGGGTCCGTGCTCATGGGATTACTTGGACAAGAAAGCTTAATGGAAAAAACCATTAGCAATATCAAAGAAGTCAAGGCGCGTGGAGCAGATGTTATCGCTATAGCCCTTGAAGGCAATGCAATGGCCAAGCACGTTGCAGATGATGTGTTCATGGTTCCGAAAACTCATTGGATGTTAACAACATTACTTATAAATATTCCACAACAATTATTTGCTTATTATATCTCATGTGGATTAGGCCATGATGTTGACAAACCAAGAAACCTTGCCAAGTCAGTAACAGTGGAGTAAAAACAGTAAACGACTTGACATAATGCGGTCAACGTGGTATCTTAATATTAATTTCATAGGAATCTTCAGGGCAGGGTGTAATTCCCGACCGGCGGTAAAGTCCGCGAACCTCATATGAGGTTGACTTGGTGTAATTCCAAGACCGACAGTAAAGTCTGGATGGAAGAAGATGAGTTAGAAGATAGCAGATATGCTTTAGTAGTGTATTTTATATTTTCATTATATTGATTGAAGCCCTGGATGTATATTCAGGGTTTTTTTGTTGTAACAAAGTGTTTATTTATAAAGGAGTGATTTTATGGATACAATCTATATGGAGCGAGCACTTGAGCTTGCGAAGAAAGGCATTGGAAAAACAAAGCCAAATCCTTTAGTGGGAGCTGTGATCCTGAAAGACGGTGTCATTATTGGGGAAGGCTATCATCAGGAGTATGGTGGTCCGCATGCAGAAATCAATGCCATAAATAATGCAAGTATGGATGTGCAAGGAGCCACAATGTATGTAACGCTTGAACCTTGTTCTCATTACGGAAAAACACCGCCATGTGCCCAGGCACTTATAGACCATCAAATAAAGCGCCTGGTTATTGCTATGAAAGATCCCAATCCCAAGGTTGCCGGAAAAGGAATTGCTATTTTGGAAGCGGCCGGAATACAGGTAGAAGTTGGACTCCTACAAAAAGAGGCAGAACATATCAATGAGATCTTCATTAAATACATAACAAGACAACAGCCTTTTGTTTTATTAAAAATGGCTATGACCCTTGACGGGAAAATAGCGACTCGATCTGGAGCATCACAATGGATAAGCAATGAGAGGTCCCGACAATATGTACATCAGCTGAGAAATCAATATTCCGGAATCATGGTTGGAATTAAGACGGTACTTACAGATAATCCTTTATTAACAACGCGATTAGACTCTGGAGATAATCATCATCCGACACGGATCATCGTCGATACATATGGACGATTACCCCTGGAATCGAATCTTGTTCAAACCGCGACTACCATACCGACTATACTAGCGACAACGAAACTGGCCAAACAAGACACGATTAATCAACTAAAAGAAAAAGGGATTCAAATTTTGATGTGTGAAGCCGAAGAAAATCATGTCGATTTAAAAGACCTTATGAACAAGTTAGGTGGCAAAGAAATAGACAGCATAATGGTTGAAGGTGGAGCAACCCTGAACTATAGTCTGCTTGAACAGAAGTTAGTTGATAAAGTCATCACTTTTGTTGCGCCTAAAATATTTGGAGGAAGAGAAGCCCCGACGCCGGTTGGTGGAATCGGAATAGCTAAGCCGGAAAATGCAATTCAACTCACAAAGATACGTATTGTTCCCTTTGAAGAGGATATAATGATTGAGGGTTACGTGAAAGGAGAATAAGCGGTGTTTACAGGACTGATCGAAGAGATTGGAACGATTCGTTCCGTTATTCAGAGTGCAAAAGGTGGACAGATTGTAATAGAGGGTTCTAAGGTCCTCGAAGACGTTCGTATTGGAGATAGCATTAGCACGAACGGAGTTTGTTTAACTGTTATTCATGTGGCGAAGACATCATTTACCGTTGACGTGATGCCTGAGACAATGCGTAAGAGCAACCTGAAAAACGCAGGTAATGGCTACAAAGTCAATCTAGAACGCGCACTTAGAGTGGGGGATCGGTTTGGAGGTCACATGGTATCTGGACATGTGGATGACGTAGGTAAAATCATTGATCTTGAAAAGGAAGACAATGCAACATGGGTGAGTATTCAAGTCGATCCAAGCTTAATGAAATATATTGTTGAAAAAGGTTCCGTTGCTATTGATGGAACAAGTTTGACCGTGGTAAGTACATCACAGAACACATTTCGTGTTTCCATTATTCCGCTAACAGGAGAAGAAACCACCTTGTTGTCAAAAAAGATCTATGATGAAGTGAATATTGAATGTGATATGATTGCCAAATATGTAGAAAAAATGATGAAAGAGTCAAAGCCCAAAGAAAGTAAACTGACAATGGAATTTTTAGGTGAACATGGATTTTTATAAGGAGGTTTTTTGATGGAATTTAATACGATTGAAGAAGCAATTGAAGACATTAAACAAGGTAAGATGATTGTTGTTGTGGATGATGAAGATCGTGAAAACGAAGGCGATTTACTAATGGCGGCAGATGCAGTGACACCGGAAGCAATCAACTTTATGGCAACATATGGACGTGGACTGATTTGTGTTCCCATGATGAAAGAACGGTTAAATGAATTAAAGATTGGTGAAATGGTGGTTCATAGTACAGATCCAAAAGAAACAGCATTTACGGTTTCAGTGGATTCCAAAGAAACCCATACAGGGATTTCAGCCCATGAGAGGGCGCTAACAATCCAAAGATTAATTGATCCGACCGTTACAGGAGATGACTTTACTCGTCCCGGACACATCTTCCCCTTAATAGCAAAAGAAGGAGGGGTTCTTGAGCGGACCGGACACACAGAAGCTGCCATTGACTTGCCGAAATTGGCTGGGCGTTATCCGGCAGGTGTAATCTGTGAAATAATGAACGACGACGGAACTATGGCTAGAGTTACGGAACTTAAAAAATTTGTCAAAACACATGACCTAAAGTTAATTACTATTGCAGACCTCATTCACTATAGATATCAACAAGAAAACCTTGTCGAAAAAGTTGCTGAAGCGAAAATGCCGACAAAGTATGGTGACTTTAAGATGTTTGGCTATATTAACAAATTAAATGGAGAGCATCACGTTGCACTTGTTAAGGGCGATGTAACAACGGATGAACCGGTGTTGGTCAGAGTACATTCTGAATGCTTAACAGGTGATGCCTTTGGGTCACTACGATGTGATTGTGGAGAACAGTATGGCGAAGCGATGAAGATGATTAATGGGCAAGGTCGTGGTGTGCTTTTGTATATGCGTCAAGAAGGACGTGGCATTGGCTTAATCAATAAAATCAAAGCTTATGAATTGCAAGATCAAGGCATGGATACTATTGAAGCAAATGTAGCCCTTGGATTCCCAGATGATTTAAGAGATTATGGCATCGGGGCCCAAATACTCGTCGACTTAGGCGTTCAAAAAATGCGTTTATTAACCAATAATCCCAAAAAGATGACAGGCTTATCCGGATATGGATTAGAAGTTGTTGAACGTGTCCCGATTCAAATGAATCATAATGAAAACAATGCATTTTATTTAAAAACCAAACAAGAAAAAATGGGTCACTACCTAAATTACAAGGAGGAAAAGTAAATGAAAGTCTATGAAGGAAATCTAATATCTCAAGGAAAGAAGTATGGAATTATTGTAGGGAGGTTCAATGAATTTATTGGGGGTAAACTCTTGTCAGGAGCTTTGGATGGGCTAAAACGTCATGGCGTTACAGACGAAGAAATCGAGATTGTTTGGGTCCCCGGAGCTTATGAAATTCCCTTGGTGGCAAAAAAAATGGCAAAAAGTCAAAAATACGATAGTGTCATCTGCCTAGGCGCAGTGATAAAAGGAGCAACACCTCATTTTGATTTTGTGTCGAATGAAGTGAGTAAAGGAATCGCACATGTATCATTAGAGACAGAGATTCCGGTTATTTTTGGTGTTCTTACAACAGATTCGATTGATCAAGCTATTGAACGTGCAGGAACAAAATCTGGGAACAAAGGATATGATGCTGCTACAACAGCCATTGAAATGGTGAATTTACTATCAGAAATATAGGTCATTTTATTATAAAATATGATATAATTAGTATGAACAGTTCAATTAAATTGAAAGAGGTTGATTATGTCAAAATTTTATGATGAAATCGCTTTATATTATAATGATATTTTTCCGGTACAAGAAGAAAAATTAAATCTTATTCTTGAACAATTGTCATCAGTCCCATCGAGCATTTTAGATGTTGCATGTGCGACAGGCGGTTATGCTATAAAGTTAGCAAGCTTAGGTCATCAGCTTACAGCTATTGATTTAGATGTGCAAATGATTCAAGAATTAAAAGATAAAAACACAGGTATTGATGCAAGGGTAATGAATATGTTAGATATAGATTCACTTAACAAAACCTTTGATTTGATTTACTGTTTCGGGAATTCAATCGTCCATCTTGATACACTAGCTGAAGTAAAAGCCTTCTTTTTAAGTTGTTACAGAGCATTAAAAGCGGATGGGCACTTCCTGTTTCAAGTTATCAATTATAACCGAATTTTAGATCAACACATTCATTATTTGCCGACGATTAATAATACGGATGCAAAATTGTCTTTTGTAAGAAATTATTCCTATTTGCAAGACGAACATAAGATTGCATTTCATACTATTTTACACGTAAAAGATCACACACGAGAAAATACAGTTAAACTACTACCGATTCGACACGAAGAGCTCGCTGAAGCATTAGCTGAGGTTGGATTTCAGATGATTAAAACGTATGGCGGTTTTATGAAGCAACCCTTTGATGCTCAAAAATCAGTTCCTTGTGTTATACTCGTTAAAAAGTAAGAAATGTATTTATTGTGAAGGGGGATAAGATGCCGATTAAAAGAAAATTGCCCTTATTTATTGTCTTATTAGTAGCAATTCCAATATTTCTATTCGTTGCAATATACTACCCTTATGTATCAGGGCAGATGGTTCAGGCAAATAAAGAAAAAATTCAACAAGTACTTGATTTAGAATCTGAATATTTGACTTCATTTTTTGAAATGCGTCAGTTAGAAGCGCAATATCTTGCAACTTCGCAGGAAGTGAACCAATGGACAGAGCTAGATGGCCAAAATGATAAAATAAAATTGAATCAATTCTTTGAACAAGAAAGAATGAATAATGAGGAACTGAGAGATATATTTATTATAGGATCTTCTGGTAAAGTTGTGGCAAGCAGTAATCCGGATAGTATTGGTCTCGACTTGTGGGATCGAGAGTATTTTCAAACAGCCATGTTAGGAGAGACAGTTTTTAGTAGCTTATTACAAGACCGTATTGAAGGTGAGAGTGTCCTTTTTGTCGCAACCCCAATTAGGGATCAAGAGAAAACCATTGTTGGGGTTATGGCAAATATTATTAATATGAATTATGTATCAACGAATATGGTGCAACTCGTTGCGCCTGAAGTTGGAACGGCTTATTTAATTGATCAAGATGGACAAGTCATTTTTCATACTGATAGGCAGCGAATTGGAAACAAGCATAAAAACCCATCGATTAATGATTATTTTACCCAATTAAGGCCTATAACATATAATGGGACCCAGGTAATTATGACAAATGGTGCAGAAAAGTTTTTAGCCCATGGTCAAATTGAAGGAACAGAATGGATCTTGGTGATTGAGCAAGATATGGACATGGTCATGTTGTCGGCGAGAAAAGCCTTTATCGTAATTCTGGTTTTGAGTATTCTTCTCTTAAGTATAACTGCCATCTTGGGATACGCTTTTGCGAGAAGGATCGTAAGTCCATTAAGTGAATTGATACATGTGATGAACAGCACATCAAATGGGGAACTCAATGTACGTATACAGTACGAAGGCAAAGATGAATTTGGTCAACTTGCAAGTCAGTTTAATTCAATGCTCGATGAACTAGTGGGTGCGTATGAAGAAATATCTGAAAAAAACGGCGAATTAATTCTCATTGAAGATGAACTTCGACACTTGGCCTTTAATGATCAGTTGACAGAATTACCAAATAGGATGGCAATGTTCATTGAACTTGAAGAACGAATACAGTCACATCGTAAACAAGAAAAAGAATTAGCGATAGTGTTAATTGATATTGATCAGTTTAAACGAATTAATGATACATTGGGACATGCAGCTGGAGATCAAGTACTTGTTGAAGTTACCAACCGTTTGATTCAATTGGAGTGGCTAACTTATAGATTATCAGGAGATGAGTTTGCAGTAATTATCGTCGATGAAGAGAACTTAAAAAACATACAAGAAACAATCGATGTCATTCAAAAAGTTTTAAGTGAACCTATTGAATTAACAGATAAGAGAATCAGCATTAGTGTGAGTATGGGAATAAGTGTTTTTCCTGACAATGGGGACACTCCGGAAAAGCTTGTTCAAAGTGCAGATACTGCTATGGATATAGCAAAACAGACAGGAAAAGCTCAAGTTGCATTTTTTTCTCAGGTTATGATGGATACGGTGTTGCGCAAAGTGAAAATCGAACAAATCTTAAAAAGGTCTATCAAAGATGGCCTATTAGATATGCACTTTCAACCGAAATATGATGTTCAAAGCCGTCAGCTCATGGGATTTGAAGCTTTAATGCGGTTAACCTTGGAAAATGGTGAACGAATTTCTCCGGCTGAATTTATTCCGATTGCAGAGGAATCGGGCTTCATCATTGAGCTAGGAGAATGGGCATTAGAATTTGTTTTCGCTAAAATCGACTACTGGATGAAAAAAGGATACTCGGTAGGACATGTGGGTGTTAACGTTTCAGGAATGCAATTAAAGCAAGAGGGATTTGCTGAGCATGCCAAGGCGATTGCAGCTGCCTATCATGTACCTCCTAACTATGTGGAACTTGAAATTACGGAGAGTATTTTAATTGGAAATATGTCAGAAACATTACAAACATTATTGGAGCTGCGTAAGATTGGATATCAAATTGCCCTTGATGATTTTGGGACAGGATACTCGGCATTTAACTACTTAAGAACAATTCCCTTAACAGCTCTAAAAATAGATAAAACCTTTATTGATCATATGGGAACACATCAAAAAGCAGAAATGCTTGTTAAACAAATCATTGACATTGCCCATGAGATTAACTTAAATGTTGTTGCAGAAGGTGTTGAAACAAAAATTCAATATCAAAGCTTGTTAAATACAAGGTGTGATATGATTCAAGGATATTATTTTAGCAAGCCAATGTCCACAAATCAGATTGAAGAATTATTAAAAAAAAATGAAGATTGACCTTCGAATCAAATTATGCTATTCTAAATGCAAATAACTTGCAATTAGAATAGCTTTATTATTTTTGGAGGATTAAAATGTTTGAAAGTTTTGCAATACATATGTTAAGCATTATTCTTGAAGCGATGCCCTTTGTCTTTCTAGGGACCTTCTTATCGTCATTAATTGAGATTTTCATATCTCCGGAAAAAATTACACAATGGTTTAGTCAAAAAAAATGGTACTATTATCTTTTGGCAGGATTAATAGGAATTATCATGCCGATTTGTGAGTGTGCCATTGTTCCAATTATGCGAAGATTAGTGAAAAAAGGGGTTCCCATTGGTGTTGCAATTACATTCCTTTTAGCCACACCGATTGTTAATCCGGTTGTCTTGCTCTCAACCTATTATGCATTTTCCGGTGATTGGGCCTACGTTCTTGGGCGAGGTGGCCTAGGATTTATTGGTGCAGTTATAATTGGAATTTTAATGGGGAAAGTCTCGGGAACCGAACAGGTACTAAAGGAAACATCTGAGTTATCCTGTTCTTGCGGACATGACCATAATCATATCCCTGACCATCATACACCAACATTTGCTAGGAGAGTTCATCATATTTTATCGCATATGAGTTCTGAATTCATCGAGGTTAGTAAGTACTTAATATTGGGAGCGACTATAGCTGCTATTATGCAAACGTTTGTATCACGACAATGGATTCTAGGTGTGGGCAATAACATAATACTATCAAGTGTTTTTATGATTATATTGGCATATGTATTGTCTTTATGCTCGGAAGCAGATGCGTTTATTGCAGCAACGTTCAGAAATTTGTTTCCGGATGCAGCAATCATGGCTTTTTTGATTTCAGGTCCTATGATTGATATTAAAAACACATTAATGCTTTTAGAAGGGTTCAAAAAAACGTTTGTTATACGTCTAACCTTGTATATCGGAGCCTTTTCACTATTACTTGGGCTCATATTTAATTTGCTGATAAGTTAGGAGATTATCGATGAAAGAAATATTAAATGCAATGATTTATACTGTTTTAACCATAATGTTGGCTTTACTTATTCTACAGGACAAGCTGAAAAATTTTCTCCATCCTAAGATGTTTGGATATGTTATTTTTTTAGTTGTTGGATTGCTGATACTTGCAATTTATAGTTGGTATACAATATATACTTCAAGAAAGACGTTGGATATGACAAATTGTCATTCACTATGGCCTTATATGCCATTTTTCTTTATGATCTTATTAATTATGTTGAATCCTTCAAATCTATCTGCTCAAGTCATTGAAAACAAAATGATTTCTACAGTAAAAAGTGAGATAAAATCAGAAATTCCTGTAATGGAGTTTGAGGTCATAGACAATAAGCCCAAAGAAGGCTTGAGTACCCAAGAACTAAATTATATGTTATCTGAATCCGAGGATAACTTTATAGCTTGGATTGAAAGAGTATCTGAAAACCCCCATGCTTATGTGGGAGAACGTATCGTCGTGAATGGATTTGTTTACAAAGAAGAAGGGTTTGAAGATAATAACCTTGTTGTAGCTAGACTACTAGTTAATTGTTGTGTTGCAGATTCAATGCTTGTCGGTTTTTTTGTCCAAACAGAAGAAGCATTAAGCTATCAAAAGGATACATGGGTGCAAGTGGAAGGTATTGTAGGGTTTGAAGATGTCTACTTTGAGCACTTAGAGGGGTATCAAGAAACTTATATAATTAAAGAAGGAATAATTAGAGAAATAATACCATATAGTCAACCGTATGTTTATATGAATTGATATATAAATCCAAAAATGAACGATTAATTTGAACTAGTATAAAACATGAACATGATTTTTTCGGACCATTCAATCGATTCTAAATAGTAGGTAAATAATTTTTTGGGGTCGAGATGAATCTGTTCAGAGGTAGCATGCATGGGTTCTATATCCCCCTGTTCATAGCAAGTGAGTATGTCGTATATAGGTCGAAAGACACCACGATGATGAATGAGCAGGTTTTTTGCATCCAAACTAATGGAAATATCCGATAGGGCAAGTTCCATTGTTGTATCAAGCATGGCATCTAATACGCTAAATAAACACATGAGAGAGATTTCATATTTTCGATGAGATAAAGAGCTGTTTGCGGCAATTAATTCTCCGAATTTTGAACGGACTAAGGCAATGCGAATGAGCTCATCCGGCTTATTGCTGGCTAACTCTTGTAGTATAAGAACATGGATCCATCGTTCTAGTTCATTGAGACCTAGCCGAACAAGGCATTTATGGATTGTAGCATTTGTTATATCTAATTTACGTGTTGAACGAACAATATGATATGCAAGATTAATATCGGAACGTATAAGGTCTGTCAAAACATGAAAAGAAGGCTCTTCGGAATGCAATTCCAAGAGAATTTGCTGATAAATAGCATTATTGGATTTTAGGGTCTTAACACCGCTAACGAAACTAGGTCGACTAAAAAAATAGCCTTGGAATAGATGGAATCCCATTCGCTTTGCCTGGAGAAAGATGTCTTTTGTTTCTATTTTTTCCGCGAGTAAGATTTTTTTCTGCTTAAGTGCTTCTTTAACTTCAAACTCAAGTGTATCTAAAGGTGTCAAAAGAACATCATATTTAATAATATCTGCAAAAGGTAGTATAGGATAGCTTGCGTAGTCCTCGGCAAAATCGTCGAGGGCTATTTTATATTGCTTTTCTTTCAAATTCATAATTTTATCAAGTAAAAATTCATCAATTTTTATGCCTTCTAAAACTTCAATGACAAGTTCATCCGGATGGATTAACTCAATGAGGTCGGACATAATAAATTCATAATCAAAATTTACAAAGGCTTTTTTACTTCCCACCAGTTTATCTAAGCCTAGTTCAAATAATTCATTCATTACTGTAGCAGTAGCTCTATTTGAATTGGAGCCAGTATACATATGACTTTTTCTATTGGTGCGACACAAAAGTTCATATCCATAAACCTTCATATTGCTTGTAAAAATAGGTTGTCTAGCTACATACATCTCATCCACATCCTTTTAATTTTCATAACTCATCCTACTTAAATATACCATAAAAAACCTCATATACCATATAAAAAAATAATTTATTTCTTGACAAAGATGCAAAAAATGCGTATGATAAGACCTAACAATTAACTTATATTACATATATGTTAAGTATGTAATATAAAACATATGTTATCACGTTTGGAGGTGCCATGTGATATCTGTAGAGCATTTATTTAAATTTCAAGACGAATATATCCAAGCATGTCAACAATATATTGCAGGGAAAATGGAAGGAGATACTTTTTTTCCAAAAGCCTCAGCCATGGGCATATATCGTCAAAGAAGTCCGGGGACGTGGATGGTTAGAGCCCGTATTCTTTCTGGAAACATTACAGTTGAGCAACTCAAAAACGTCTCTAGGATTGGAAGAGCATTTAGTCTTGGACAATTGCATTTAACTACACGACAAGATATTCAATTCCATAAGGTTAATATCCAGGATACGATACATATTGTACAAGAACTTAAAAACAGTCATATCATTAATAAAGGTGCAGGCGGTAATAGCATTCGTAATATTCTTGTGCCCCACATGAGTGGAGTGTCGAAGGAAGAAGTTTTTGATGTAACACCTTATGGAATGTTGGTTACAGATTATGTGTTAGGCTTAAAACAACTCAGCACATTACCACGAAAATTTAAAATTGCTTTTTCCCATGATAAAAATGATTCCGGAAGAACACAATATGCAGACATTGGTTTTTTGGCAACTGTGAAAAATGGAATTAAAGGCTTTACTGTATATGGTGGTGGCGGATTAGGCAATCAACCGGGAGTCGGGATTTGCTTACAAGAATTTATTCCGGCTGACCAAGTGATAATTTATACTCATGGGATGCTTCGTTTCTTTGAAGACTATGGGGATCGTGACAATCGCCACAAAGCACGTATGCGTTTTGTTAGATACCGACTTGGCGATCTAGAATTTTCAAAGATTTTTCATAAGTATGTTGAAGAAGTGGGACAGGAAAAGGCTTCAATAAACGTTGAAAACATCCTAACAAGCTATAAGCAAACGGTCGTTGAAGACCAAGAAGATTATATAGAATTAACACCTCAAAATGGGGATATACAATGCGTAGATATAGACCGACTGATAGAATGGATTGAACATAAGGGTATAGAAAATCGAATTCGACTTCGGTTAACGGCCAATCAAGGAATGCTTGTTTTTGGATTGAAGACTCAAGAAAAAGAAGAAATAGAACACATTTTGAAACATATCATTGCACAAAGTGATATTGAACAAACGCTTTCTTGTACCGGAGCACGTGAATGTCGAATCGGCTTATGTGATTCTGTACACTTACGTGAACAGATCATTCATATGGCGACTCAGTATCCGTTAGAACAACGCAGACAACTTCCTAAAATTTTTATCTCAGGTTGTCGAAATGCATGCGGTTGGCATTTGGTAGGTGCAATTGGTTTTTCAGGGAAAAAGATACGAACCATACATGGTGTTGAAGAATGCTTTGATGTTTTTATTGATGGAAAGGTAGAGGCAGGACAATCAAAAATCGGAGAAAACATGGGAACACTTTCTGTAAGCCAGTGTATTAATTTTCTAAACCGGATTTTCAATAAATATTTAGAGGTTCTTAAAGAAAATAGAAATGTTTCATTTCATCAATATAGTCAACAGGATAATCAATGGATTCGTCAGACGTTAAAGCATATGGAAAAGGAGATCATACATCATGGAAAAGCTTGATATTGAGCAACTAAATCAAAAATTTGCCAATGAACATCCCAAAGAAATAATTGAATTCGCAATGAAAGAGTGGGGACAGAAAAACACTGTACTCGCATCGAGTATGTCTATTGAAGATCAAGTATTGACAGATTTAATTATTAGACAAAATCCATTGGCCCGAATATTTTTCATCGATACCGGTCGTCATTTTGAAGAGACCTATCAACTTCTTGAAGAAACAATGCGTAAATATTCAATAAAATACGAAGTGTATGTGCCAAAATCCCAACGATTGGAGACCATCCTATCCGATTATGGTCCGAATTTTTTTTATAATAGCGTGGAAGCAAGAAAAAAATGTTGTCATATTCGCAAAGTTGAGCCCTTGAAAAGAGTCTTAAGTACTGCCGATGCATGGATATGTGGTTTGCGAAAAAGTCAGTCACTTACTCGGGAAAATATTAATATTTTTGAATGGGACGCTACACATAAAATGTATAAAGTGAATCCCCTTGCACATTGGTCAGAAGAGGCCGTATGGGAATATATTCATGATCGGCAGGTGCCCTATAATCAACTTTACACGAAAAACTTTCCAAGCATCGGTTGTCGTCCCTGTACACGAGCGGTCGAACCGGAAGAAGATGTTCGAAGCGGTCGCTGGTGGTGGGAAGAACTGGAAAAGAAAGAATGTGGATTACACATTAGAATGGAGGAATCATAATGAATCACTTGGACAAACTAGAAGCACAGAGTATCTACATATTACGCGAAGCCTATCGAGAGTTTAAGGATTTATGTATGCTTTGGTCCATAGGTAAAGACAGTACAGTACTTTTATGGTTAGCACGTAAGGCGTTTTTCGGACACGTTCCGATTCCACTGGTACATATTGATACACATTATAAAATTCCGGAAATGATTGAATACCGTGATCGCCTAGCTATGGATTGGAAATTACAAATGATCTATGGTGAGAATACTGAGAAGCTCGAAAATGGGGAAACTTTTCCTGGTGGAAAGGTAGATCGATTAACCTGCTGTAAATCCCTGAAAGCAGAAGCCCTTAAAAATACACTTTCAGGAAAATGGAATCGATACACGTTAAACCACCAGACAGGCCAATATGAAATCGATTCGAACCGGGAGCAATATACAGGAGCCATTGTTGGTGTTCGCGCAGATGAAGAAGGCAGTCGTTCAAAAGAACGTTATTTTTCACCGAGAGATCAAGAAAATGATTGGAATATTGGAGATCAGCCCCCGGAATTTTGGAATCAGTATAAGACGGATTTTGCTCCGGGAACCCATGTAAGAATTCATCCTCTTCTAGACTGGACGGAATTAAATATATGGGAATACATCGAAAGAGAAAATATTCCCATTACGTCATTGTACTTTGATCAAGGTCAAGGGAAACGATATCGTTCACTTGGATGTTTTCCATGTACGACACCTGTCGACTCAACAGCAACAACAGTAACTGAGATTATTGAAGAATTAAAAAGCGGTAAATTCTCAAACATTGCAGAACGATCAGGACGAGCTCAAGACCAAGATGATGGTGGCGGTTTGGAAACCTTGAGAAAAGGAGGGTACATGTAATGAAACATCGAGATCAGATGAATATTGTCATTATCGGACACGTAGATCATGGAAAAAGCACCGTTATCGGACGGTTGTTGGCAGATACCGGTTCCTTACCGGACGGAAAACTTGAAGCGGTAAAGGCCTATTGTAAAAAAAATTCCAGGGCTTTTGAATATGCTTACTTGCTGGATGCCTTAAAGGACGAACAAGCTCAAGGAATTACCATTGATACAGCACGATGCTTCTTCAAAACATCGCTTAGGGATTATATTATTATTGACGCCCCCGGACATGTAGAATTTTTGAAGAACATGGTAACCGGAGCCTCCCGTGCGGAAGTTGCATTACTTGTCATAGATGCAAAAGAAGGTATCCAAGAAAATTCAAAGCGTCATGGACATATTGCAGCCATGCTAGGGATTAAGCAACTCGTTGTCTTAGTCAACAAAATGGATTTAGTGGACTTTGATCAAACAGTTTTCAGTTCAATTACAGACGAATTTACGGCCTTTTTAAATCGAATTGACATTCATCCAGTCAACTTTATTCCTATTAGTGCATTTCAAGGGGATAATATTGCAGAAAAGTCAGAGAAAACATCATGGTATGAAGGGCCGACAGTGCTTGAACAATTAGATGCTTTCCAAGGCAAGAAGAAAAATGAGGCACAAGCCTTCCGTTTACCGGTTCAAGACGTATATAAATTTACCGCAGAAGGTGATGACCGCCGCATCGTTGCAGGAACGGTTGTTAGTGGGAGTGCGTCGGTAGGTGATACAGTGCGATTTCTTCCTTCAGGAAAAGTCAGTACGATTCAAAGTATCGAAGGATTTAATATATCCAAGCGTCAACACATAGAAACTAGCGAAGCGGTGGGGGTCACTTTATCGACACAGGTCTACATTACAGCCGGAGAGATTATGGTTAGAGAACGGGATGTTCAACCTAAAGTTAGCCGGCGATTTAGGACCAACCTATTTTGGGTGGGAAAAGAACCCTTAGTTAAGGGGAAAGCCTATAAACTCAAAATAGGTACAACGAGTGTTTCGGTTAAACTCCTTGATATTGTGACCATCGTCGATGCCGCAGAACTTAATATTGAAGCACAAAAAGACCAAGTCGATCGACATGATGTGGCCGAGTGTATTCTAGAAACAGCAAAACCGATTGTCTTTGATCCGATATCCGAGTTAGACCAAACCGGCCGATTTGTCATTGTTGATCAATATGAGATTTCAGGCGGAGGCATTATTGTTGAAGAACTTAATGCAGATATTGTTAAAGATGCCAAGCATCAATCAAAGCTTGTTCTTGTTACTTCTGGGCAAGGAGATCATGAACAGATTATTAGTAAAGAAATGGAAAAAGTGTGTGAAACACTACGAACTCAAGAAATCATACAAGATTACTATATAATATAGTAGGAATCAAGGAGGGAACAACAATGGAAATAGGAATCACGTGCTTAATCTTATTGATTATGATGGTAATTCTTGTGACAGAATGTTGTGACCCTCTTAAGATTATAACCATTGTTATGGTCCTTTTTCTTAGTCTAGGCTACATTAGCATTGAAGAAGCGGTTGCGGGATTTTCAAATAGTGCGGTACTAGCAATTGGAGCTTTGTTTATCTTAGCCGGAGCAGTGGAACAATCCGTCATTTTTGAAAAGCTGACGCGGTTTGACCATCCAAAAAGAAAATACAAGCCGGAAGTACTCTTTAGCTTTATTACCGGATTGTCTGCCTTTCTTAACAACACGCCGATTGTCAGTATATTTATACCTATTGCAAGACGCATTGGCATTAAAACGGATACATCGGCTTCCCAACTACTCATTCCTTTATCCTATCTGTCCATGTTAGGAGGCGTTTTAACCCTTGTAGGTACCTCGACCAATTTAGTCGTTAGCGGATTAATGGTTGAACTTGGTATGCAACCTTTAGGTTTTTTTGAATTGACTCAAGTGGCATTGCCGGGGGTTATGATTGGCTTCATATATATTCTCATAACATATCGGTGGCGACTTCCTGTGATTCATGAAGAACACACTATAGTGAAAGAAATTAATAAAGTCGAAGAGATAAATATAAAGTCGACCTTAAAATCTCTTTATCCCTTTATCGCTTTTTTGGGAACGGTATTGATGACAATGGTTTTTCAAATGAGTATCTTACATGCTGCACTAGTAGGCATTGTCTTTTTACTTATTACAGATACGATACAAATACGTGATAGCTTACAGATGATTGAGTATAAGACGATCTGTTTAATTGCCATCTCTTTTTCTATAGGAAAAGCGATTATTAATACAGGAACAGCAGCATTTATTGGTGAACACTTAGTCCATTATACTTCAAGATGGTCACCCTTTTGGGTCTTAATTCTTGTATTTATTGTGACAAATATATTTACCTTAATGATTACCAATAATGTAGCGGCAATTTTAGCCGTTCCTCTAGTTTATGAAATGGTGACGCTGATGAATGTTGATATACGCCCCATGATGTTAATGACAGCAATCGCAGCATCCTCCTCTTTTTTATCTCCCTATGGTTATCAGACCAATATCATGGTTTATCATGCGGGAGGCTATCGATTCAAAGACTTTTTTCACTATGGATATCCTTTGACATTTTTGATTATGGTAGTGAGTGCTATAAATATTTTTGTTGTGTTTTACTGACAGATTAGACGCTTGACAGATTGACATAAAAAGGGGTAACATATTATAAAAGGAGGCGGTGAATATGTTAAAACGAACGATGTTATTCCTTCGAAGCAAATTATATTTTATACCGGGAATTTATGTTGTCGTATTTGTATTTACGGCCTTTTTTGTTAAATGGATTGATCAGACTCAGTCTGCTTTTTTGAACCAATATTTACCGGATATACTACTCGTTGAAGCTAGCCATGGAAGTGATATTTTTTCCATGGCTAGTGGAAGTTTATTGAGTATGCTAACGATTACATTTTCAACCATGATGGTTGTATTAACCATTTATGGTGGACAGCTATCCCCAAGAACTTTACAAGATTTCTTGGAAAGTCGACAGACGCAACGTATTTTAGGTTATTTTATGGGGACGTTTTCATTTTCAGTGGTTAGTTTTTTCCTTATTCGAGATCGTCAAGATAATGGACACCTGATTGCTCCCTTCATTGGAATTATATTGATTATTATTGCAGTTGGGGTCTTTGCCCGCTTAATTCATTTCGTTGCAAAATCGGTGCAAGTGAGTTTATATGTACAAAGCTTAGTTAAAGAAGTTTCGGATTTGATTGATAAGAAGCAAAAGCAAGTTCGTGATAATTCTCAAATTAGTAATGAACCATTAGATACCTTTGAAGAGATTTTAAATCAAGAGGCTTATGAAATTCATTCTCAATATTCAGGGTTTATTCAACTTTATGAAGAAGAAAAACTGTATGCACTTGCCAAAAAATACGGAGTGACCATACACTGTGAACGTCGTATTGGTGAACATATTTTGGAAGATGATGTATTGGTCAAAGTATATAAGTATGATGCTTCCATGGACAAAGAAGATAAAGAAGAAGATACATTAACGGCTAAAATCATAAAAAATATAATTGTAGGTGACGAGATTAATCTATATGATGATATCGGAAATCGTAGCCGTAAACTTGTCGAGATTGCCGTTAGAGCTTTGTCTCCGGGGATTAACGATCCGGGAACGGCCGTGTTTTGTATCGAAAAGATGGGCTTTTTATTACATAAAATCGCCTTGGCATTTGATGCAAAAATCTATATTGATGATGAGAGACAAGTTCGACTTATCGTTCAAAAGGTCGTTTTTCGTCGCTTACTCTATGATCATTTTTATCAAATCAAGCTCTATGGAAGTGAGGATTTTTTTGTGTTTGATGCCATGGTTCGTGCATTAACAACGATAGCAAAAGACTCGACCAATCAGATACGAAGTGAAGTTGCAGAATTTTCGAATTATCTCATGTATGATCTTGACTTAGATCAAATTGCACCGATTGAAAAAGAAATTGTCCAAGAACGTTTGTACCAATTAGCTATTGCAACAGGAGACAGTTCACTTAAGATTGAATAGTTAAGTTGTCATTCTGTTTTGTGTTTTGCATTCAATATTGCAATTGGAGGGTGATATCGGGTATTATTATAGTATTACAATACTATTCAATGCGTGAAGCATAATATACTGACAATGGAGGGTTAATAAATGCATGAAAAAAAAGAGCAAATAATAAGAATGATTAATGATGGGAATACATCGCTAGGTATTGAGTTGGGGTCAACGCGAATCAAAGCGGTTTTAATTGACGGAAACCATCAACCCATTGCATCCGGAAGCCATGATTGGGAAAACAGTCTTATCGATGGAATTTGGACATATAGTCTTGATGAGGTTTGGACAGGAATTCAAGATAGTTATCAAAAAATGGCTGCAGATGTTAAGGAAAAATTTGGTCTTACACTAACCAAAATCGGCGCAATAGGTTTTAGTGCAATGATGCATGGCTATATGGCCTTTGATGAAAACGATGAGATTTTAGTCCCCTTTCGAACCTGGCGTAATAACATCACAGGGCAAGCCTCTGAGGCATTAACAGAATTATTCCAGTATCCGATTCCGCAACGATGGAGCATTGCCCACCTGTATCAAGCCATTCTCAACGGTGAAGAACATGTATCTAAGATTACTTTTATGACAACGCTTGAAGGCTATGTCCATTGGAAGCTGACCGGAGAAAAAGTATTGGGTATCGGCGATGCGGCCGGAATGTTTCCGGTAGACTTAAATACACAAGATTATCATGAAAAGATGATTGAACAATTTAATACACTAATCGCGGATAAAAACTTACCATGGTCGATTCAAGAGATCTTACCCAAATCTTTAGTTGCGGGAAAAGATGCCGGTGTTTTAACTGAGGAAGGTGCAAAAACTTTGGACACAAGTGGGAACCTTGAAGCAGGAATACCCTTGTGTCCACCCGAAGGAGACGCCGGAACCGGAATGGTAGCAACAAACAGTGTTGCGGCACGGACAGGAAACGTATCAGCAGGTACCTCTGTATTTGCCATGATTGTTTTAGAAAAAGAGTTATCAAAAGTGCATTCAGAGATTGACTTAGTTGCAACTCCGTCAGGAAAACTCGTTGCCATGGCCCATTCCAATAACTGTACTTCGGATTTAAATGCGTGGGTAAATCTATTTGATGAAACCTTAAAAGCTTTTGGCCTTGAGGTGGATCAAACAACTTTATTTAAAACATTATATACAAAAGCTCTTGAAGGAGATGACGATGCCGGTGGATTACTTGCTTATGGGTATTTATCCGGAGAGCATATGACCCACTTTGAAGAAGGGCGTCCATTATTCGTCCGATCATCAGATAATCATTTTAATTTGGCGAATTTTATGCGAGTCAACTTATTTACGTCACTTGGTGCATTAAAAATCGGTCTAGATATCCTCTTGAAAGAAGAAGGTGTTCAACTCGATAAGATTCTGGGTCATGGAGGACTGTTCAAAACGAAAGGCGTTGGCCAACGCTTTATGGCAGCTGCAGTGAACGCACCGGTGACCGTTATGGAAACAGCGGGTGAAGGTGGAGCTTGGGGTGTAGCCTTGCTTGCAGCATACTTGAATAATAAGCAAGCGAACGAAAGCTTAGAAGACTATTTAGATAAGAGAGTCTTTAAAGAAGAATCCGGAGAGACAGTTAATCCGGTTGCAGATGATGTGAAAGGCTTTGAAACCTTTATGGATCGCTATAAAAAGGGATTAGATATTGAACGCGCAGCTATTTTGCACCATCAATAATCCTATGATTGACATTGGATGCAGAGGAATGTATAATAATACAAAAGCAAGCATAAAAATTCAATAGCTAATAAAAAGGAGAATAATTATGTTTAAAGTATATGTAGACGGACAACATGGTACAACAGGATTGTTGGTTAATGAACGTCTAGAAAAGCATCCAAATGTCAAACTCTTAAAAATTGACTATAATGAACGTCATAATAATGAACAACGGAAGCAATTATTAAATGAAGCAGATATTGTTTTCTTGTGTTTACCGGATGAAGCAGCTAAAGAGAGCCTTGCCATGATTACAAACCCTGAGACAAAGGTCATTGATGCATCGACAGCCCACCGAACGCATGCCGATTGGGCCTATGGCTTTGCAGAGTTGTCCCAAGCACATCGAAAAAAGATTCAAGGAACCCATCGCTTGTCCAACCCGGGGTGTCACGCAACAGCCGCCATTTCCATTCTCTATCCACTGATTCAAGCAGGGATTATGGATGCGGATATGGATATATCACTCTTTTCAATTACCGGCTATTCCGGCGGTGGTAAACAGATGATAGAGACCTATAAAAATAGCATCGATCTTGCTTATCAAGCACCCATGCAATACGCACTTGATCTAAATCATAAACATGTTCCGGAGATTATGGCCCAAGCCGGATTAGATCATCGACCGATTTTTATGCCTGTTGTATCCGATTTTGAACGTGGGCTTGCGGTGACAATTCCTGTCTTTAGACAAGCCTTAAAGAAACAAGTCACAAGAGAAGAATGTGCCCTTATATTACAAGACCATTATAAAGACGCCCACTTTGTCCGCGTTCATGAGATAGATGATGAACAGGCGCTTGTGGATAAACGAATGAATATTCAAATGAACAATGACAGCAATTATTTAGATTTATTTATTTATGGCAATGAGACACAGTTTCAATTTATCGCGTGTCTAGATAACCTTGGAAAAGGTGCATCAGGTGCAGCTATTCAAAACATGAATATTATGCTTGGAATAGAAGAAAACACCGGTTTATAAACCGGTGTTTTTTTCTATGAGTGATTCAATATATACATACAATTCTTCAACAGTTAGATCATGCGTATAGATAAAAGTAGCAACCTCTTGGCCAATATAACGCAGGTGCCATGGTTCATAACTATATCCGGTAATCGATGTATCTTCTTTGGGATAACGGATGATGAATCCAAATCGATGTGCGTTCTCTTTAAGCCAAAGCCCTTCATCCATATCACCTAAAGTACTTACAAGACGATAACCAAGCGATTCTAAGGTGACATCTAAAGCTAATCCAGTCTGATGTTCACTATGACCCGGGCGGGCACTTACTTTATCCGTAGCAGCTAAACCGCGATTGGCGACATTGTTTTCATAGATTCCTTTTTGAGTTGCGTAAGAACGATATCCGGATGCTCCCAGCAAATTAAAACCGGCTTCCTCTGCAGCCACAAATAATTCTTCCATATGTGTCGCAGCTTCAGAACGTAGTTTCTTTTTTTCTAAAGCTTCTGAAAAATAAAAAGGAATGTCCGGTTCAACCAAGTCATTGGGTACATAATCGGCAGGCAGATGATTGAGCTTGTTGCTTAAAACATATATGCTATCAGCTTCTTCGACATATCCGATTTCGCCATAGGTATAGTTATATTGAACAGCAATAAGATGTTCAATCAAGGGAAGTAGTCCTTGGTTTTCCATAATCATTTCAGGAGTTAAGCCTAATTGAGTGGGATCAATGGGACTTAATAGGTCATGATAGCCTGTGGTGTTGTCTGAAGATGTGGGTAAGGGTTCGCGATCGGATGAATCCACTTGATCAAGGATCTCGTCTAGATCATTAACATCAGCAATATCAACATTGTCGGTATCGATGGATACATCAACATCGGTTGAATTCGTATCGGTTGATTCTGTGTTATCTGTATTTTCTCTTGCTGTATTTTCCAACTGTCTCCCCCCATTTGATGACCCCGGTTCAATCGGAGTGAACTCACAAGCAGTCATCAGGAATGCAAAGCCCAAGAGAAGGAAAAGTAATATAGTTTTTTTCATAAAAGCCTCCAAAAAATTATCTGATACAGACATTGTAGTCGAAAATAGTGAATTTAGCAAGATTTTAATCAACCTTTAATCGTTTTAGCAGAAGCTTATAAACTTATACGGTTATAATCAGTATATACTTTAAAGAAAGAGGTGTTAGTGATGACAAATAAACTATATCGTTCAAGACAAGACAAAATGCTTGCAGGTGTTTGTGCAGGAATAGCGGAATACTTTGATATTGATCCGACATTAGTAAGGTTAGGATTTGCAATCTTTGTATTTGCTTATGGATCAGGAATCTTAGCATATATTCTATGTGCAATAATTATTCCGGAAAGACCCTATGATTATATCGAAGAAAAATCTATGCACGAAGAGCATGAACACGAATATGAACATTCAACGGAAAAAAAAACTAAACAAATAGCTGGAATTGTTATTGTCGGCTTTGGCGTTATGATGCTTGCCGATCAGTTCTTCCAATGGATTAACCGAGGAACAATTTGGGCTCTTGCAATTATTTTGCTTGGAGTCTATCTCGTAGTGACACCGAATCGTCGTTAGAATTTTCTCCTTTTTATTCTGCGGGTTTTCGATTATAATGAAAGAAAGCGTTCTGATGATATGAGAGGTGTCCTATGGGAGAAAAAAAGATCCGCATAAAATGGTTAAATATCAAAGCAAGAAAATTAGATAATTCCCATGACTTTTCAAATGATGAGCCATGGATTATAAGCTTCAGTATGTTTATAGAAAATTATTGGAGTGACAGAATACCGATTAAAGCGCGCATAGAGATTCGAAATCAAAATGCGGGCTTTAAAATCATGGAAGAAAATATGGTTCTAGATCCCCAAGAGTCCAATCATTTTAATATACATGAAGAGGTTGTCAATCCTGTGAAATGGACAACAGAGATGACCTTTATATATGATGTTTATGTAACCATATTTAATGCCTTAGGTGACCAAGTAGATACATATACAACACAGATGGGATTTATAGGTGATGAACCCTTTGTTGCAAAACAAGAACCGATTGTATACTACCACGAAAATGAAGCCGATGTGCTAGATGATATTATGTGCATGAAGCAAGTTAATATTCAAAAAATCTATTATTGTGCATGGGAGAAAAAAGAATCCTTCTATCAACTGTGTGATATCCATGGTATTAAAATCATAGATGTCTTGCCCTATGTGGAGATTTCGCCACAAAGCATTTACCAGATTGAAGAATATTATGGCTTATACTCAAATCATCCATCGGTAGAACGTTGGATTGTTGCCCCAATTATGAAAAAATCAGACTATTACTTAGTCAAAGAAATAGCGTCAAAAAATCGGATTGAAATCGGAGAATATCCAGATTCAAACACAATCCCTTGGTCACGTGGATTTCGACAATCGCGAGAGTATGAAGAATCAGGACTTCCTGCAATCCCGGAAAGTGGATGGTTATTTAATTCTTTAAATCAAAGCCGGCCGATTACACGTGTCATCAAAAAACAGAATCAACGGTTTAGCTTTCAGATAAATCTTGACGAGATGGAAGTTATCGTTAAAAGTCATTATCTTGATAAGGGAACACTTGATGTTTTATTTGGATATGAAGTATTAGAAGACGGCGTTAGTATTTTCAAAAATATTGAGGACACAATAGATATCAGACCGGGAGAGCAAGAAGGTATTTTACTGAAACTCGATGCCATCGAATATAATAGGAATTGCCAATACGACCTTAATGTATTTGCAACACTGGCTCAAGACACGGATTATGAAAAAGCAGGCTATATTATTGCCATGGAGCAATTTCGATTGCGAGATTCGCAAAAAGTAATGGCCATTGTATCCTCGGACCTTCCGGTTCGCGTTCAAGAAAAACATAGAAAACTGTTTTTAGAAGGAGAACGGGTGAGCTGTAATATTAGTCGACAAAATGGTGAGATTCTTAATCTTGCCATTGGAAGCAAAGAGATTTTCTTAAAGCCCATGTTAATCGAATGTCTCCTAGGGGAAGATTCAAAACCGAAAGCCTTACAATTTAAAGGGTATAGCCATGGTTCAACATCGAATGGAACCGAAGTGGTATGCACATATAAAGTCAAGGGTTATAAAGGTAGTATCGAAGTACAATATTTAATGAATGGCAAAAATGAAATACTCATGAAAATCAAAGCCTCTGATACAATACCTCTAAAGGTGATACGTCTGGCTATCCGTATGAATGACCCGGGAGATGCAATACGGTATTTTGGAAAAGGACCGGATGATAATACCAAAGAGTATAATGAAGGTGCATACCTTGGGCTCTTTGATATAGATGCGCAAAAAGTTGATATTGAACGATGTGACGTTCAATGGATGTCTATTGGCGACTATGGATTCGACATCGATTCGGCAACCCTATGCAATTGCAAAATCAAAAAAGACAGCAATCAGTTTGTCGATATTGCACTTGAGTTAATCGGCGCACCGGCAATGTTAAAAATTGAAGTATAAAATCAAAATCAAATGACAATCAATGAAGGTGGACAAATGTTTGACTTAAAAGAAGCGTTAAAAAACCTGCCGGATAAACCGGGGGTTTATTTAATGAAAGATAGTAACGATCATATTATCTATGTAGGAAAAGCAAAAATATTAAAAAATCGGGTACGACAATACTTCCATCAATCAGCGAATCATTCCAATAAAATCAAGCGAATGGTCTCGCTTATTGATGCCTTTGAATATATTGTTACAGATTCTGAGCTGGAAGCCTTGATTCTTGAGTGTAACTTGATTAAAAAGTATTGGCCCAAGTATAACACCATGCTTAAGGATGATAAAACATATCCCTATATCAAAGTCACTGTCGACGAAGCCTATCCCCGCATTATCTATACACGAGAAATGAAAAAAGATAAGGCTAAGTATTATGGCCCCTATGTCAATGCTTATGCAGCCAAAGAGATTATTGATCTCGTGCGAAAAATGTATAAAATACGGACCTGCCATCGGGTTTTGCCACGGGATATCGGTAAAGAGCGTCCTTGCTTAAACTATCATATCAAACAGTGCGACGCCCCCTGTATGGGATACATTAGCGAAGACGATTACCGTAAGCAGATTGACCGTGTGATTAAATTTCTTGAAGGGGATTATCTCCCGGTCATGAATGAACTTCAAGAAGTTATGCTTGAAGCATCTGAACGACTTGACTTTGAAAAAGCGGCAGAATCAAGAGATTATATCCAAGCCATTAAAGCCATTATGGAAAAACAAAAAATCGTCAAATCCGCACAAAATGATCAAGATGTCATTGCCTTTGCACAAAACGAACAGGAAGCCTTGGTACAAGTATATTTTGTACGTAACGGTAAGCTTATCGGACGTGAGCACTTTCGTATGGAACATATTGAAGACCAGAATGCAGAAGAGATTATGACGGCCTTTGTTAAACAGTTTTATTCCGGTACCCCATTTATCCCCAAGGAATTGATATTACAGAACAATCTTACGGAAGCCCATATCATCGAAACCTGGTTATCGGATAAACGAGGACAAAAAGTCTATATTCGGGTACCGCAAAAGGGCGATAAGAATAAGCTCATCGCCCTTGCGGCAAAGAATGCAACCATTACTTTAGAGCAATTTGGAGACTCCTTGCGTAAAGAGCAAAAACGAACCATTGGCGCCATGGAAGAGTTAAGACAAGCCATTGGATTCGATGAAGTTATTCATCGTGTGGAAGCCTATGATATTTCCAACCATCAGGGAGTGGCAACAGTGGGCTCAATGGTTGTCTTCGAGCAAGGCAAGCCAAAGAAAAGTGATTACCGAAAATTTAAGATAAAATATGGAAACGGACCGGATGATTATGCATCCATGAATGAAGTTTTAACGCGGCGATTTAACCATGCCCTCGACGAGCAAAAAGAATTGTTGCTTAAAGGTCTTGACGCTGAACAAGGCAAGTTTACCAAACTACCGGACCTTATTTTGATGGACGGAGGAAAAGGCCAAGTAAATATTGCCCTTCAAGTCCTGACCGAAGTGGGACTGGCTATTCCTGTCTGCGGTATGGTCAAAGATGATAAGCACCAAACACGTGGCTTGTATTTTAATAATCAAGAGATTTCCTTAAATGTCCGTAGTGAGGCCTTTAAACTTGTCGCGCGCATTCAAGATGAAGCCCATCGTTTTGCCATTGATTATCATCGCAAAACCCATTCAAAACAGCAAGTAAAATCTGTACTAGATGATATTGCGGGTATTGGTCCGACACGACGAAAAAACCTAATGCGAGCCTTTGGAAATATTGAAAAAATCAAAGAAGCGACAGTCAATGATCTACTCGAAGTAAACGGAATGAATCAAAAAAGCAGTGAAGCCGTTTATATCTTTTTTCATGGAGAGGAAAAATAAGAATTATTTTTCTTTTCCATCCTTTAAAGATGTGATACTATAGTGTAAGATACGATGCACAGTAAACCAAATTGGAGGGATACCATGGATCATGATAATTATTACGTCTGTCTTGATGAAATCATAAAAAAAATGAAACTCAAGAATTTGACGCCGGAAATACCGACGGAGGATATACGCATTAATCAGAGTGACTTAAACCGCCCCGCATTACAGTTGGCAGGTTTTTTTGATTATTTTGATTCGGAGCGTGTTCAAATCATCGGAAAAGTTGAATACACATACATACAAAATCTCTTTGCGTCTGAACGACGGGCTATTTTGGAACGCTTATTCAAAAGTCAAATTCCGTGTCTGATTTTGTCACGCAGCCTAGAGCTAATGGATGACTTAAATGAAGTCGCACATGAAACCGGTGTACCGATTTTACAATCGCATATGCCAACGTCCTACTTTTCTTCAGAATTAAATCAATATTTAAAAACAGAATTAGCACCACGGATTTCACTTCATGGTGTTTTGGTTGATGTTTATGGAGAAGGGGTATTTATTACCGGAGAAAGCGGAATCGGTAAATCCGAAACAGCCTTGGAATTGATTAAACGGGGACATCGACTGGTGGCCGATGATGTTGTTGAGATTAAGAAAATTAATGACGATATTTTACAAGGAACCAGTCCCGATATTATCCGACATTTTATCGAAGTTCGCGGTGTCGGTATTGTGGATTGTAAGACTTTGTTCGGTGTTGAATCCGTAAAAGAAAGTCAAAACATTGACTTGGCTATTCGTCTTGAAGACTGGAACCCGGAAAAAGAATATGAACGCTTAGGCTTAAATGAAGAATATATGGATATACTTGGGAATCAGATCGTGTCCCATTCTATACCCATTCGTCCCGGACGAAATCTAGCTATTATTGTTGAATCAGCAGCGATTAACCATCGACAAAAAGCCATGGGATATAATGCGGCCATTGAGTTAAATAATCGGGTAACCAATAATTTAGCTAAACGCACCCAAGAACGTAAAGACCTTGAAGAAAAAAACGTAAGAGAAAAACTATTAAAAGAAAAAGAGGCAGATAAATAGGAGGAATTATGTATAACATTGGTATTGATTTAGGTGGCACAAATATTGCAGCAGCTTTAGTGGATGAGCAAGGAAGGATTATTCGGCAAGAATCCGTTCCAACACTAAGAGAACGAAGTTATAAAGAAATCGTCAAAGATATGGCGCTCTTGGCTTTAAAAGTTATTGAGGATGAAGGTCTGAATCCTACCGATGTGCATTCGGTGGGAATCGGAAGCCCGGGAACCCCAGACACGGAAAACGGTCTGATTGTGTATGCAAATAATCTGAAGTTTAATAATACGCCGATTCGTGAAGAATTTGTAAAACATTTCGATATCCCGGTATATATAGAGAATGATGCGAATTCAGCGGCCTATGGTGAGTTCATAGCAGGTGTCGGCCGTAAATATGACGATTTTGTTGCGGTGACATTAGGCACCGGTGTTGGTGGCGGTGTTATTATTCAAGAAAAAATCATCACCGGATCCTATCATGGTGGAGCGGAACTAGGCCATATGGTCATTGACCTTAACGGAAGCTTATGTACATGTGGACGTCGTGGATGTTGGGAAGAGTTCTCTTCAGCAACTGCATTGATACGCGAAGCGAAAAAAGCAGCCATTGCACATCCGGATTCAAAGCTAAATGACTTGGTTGGAGGCGATGTTGAAGCCATGAATGCCAAGATACCTTTTGATGCGGCGCAAGCAGGTGATAGCGTTGCTCAAGAAGTTATCACATGGTACATTGATCATTTAGCCATTGGTTTAGTGAATGTGATCAATATTTTTCAACCGCAAGCCATTGCTTTGGGTGGGGGCGTATCTGCTCAAAAAGAGAATCTGATCAAACCCTTAAAAGAAAAAATGGCAAGCGAAATATATGGTGGGGCCGATGCCCTAAAGACTGAATTGCTGATTTGTGAATTAGGCAATGATGCCGGTATAATCGGTGCGGCCATGTTATATAAATTATACGATAAATAAAAGCAAATAATAGAAGCGACAGGGATTATACCTTGTCGCTTTCTTTTTCTTTCTCTTTTTGTTTTTTTAGATCATCGATCATATCTTGTTTTTTCTTCTTTTCGATATTGAGCTTTAATTGCTCTATATATTCGCGTTTAGCTTTGATTTCAGCTTGGTATTCTTGTATGGCTTTTTCCCTAGGGCTAAGTTCACTTTTTCGCAGTTGATTTCGGCTGCGTAAAAAACAAAAAATAAGAAACATTCCGATGAGTATATTGAGGATTAAGCCAATTTCTTCATAGCCTATAATGAAGAGAACTGAACTTAAAGCAATAAGTATTCCTAGTGGACGCAATATTTTTGCAGCTAGGGACTGGCGATGATAAAAAACTGTAACAATAAATTGGTGAATATAATTGTTCGAACTCATTGAAATTCCCGTGATAATCAGAAAAAGCATGAGAAGAATTTTTAGTATTGGTGCCATTGTATTCCTCCAAACAAATAAGATAAGCACAGTGTACCATATTTTGGAAAATTTGTCTTTTATTCCTCTTTATTTTCATAGAGCTATCTTGTATAATGTGAATAGAACATACGTACGCCACATAAAGGGGTTACCATGAAAAAAGAAAAGAATTTGTACTTACATAAAGTATCCGTACGGGAGTTTGTAGAGTTTGTCTTTCGTTCGGGGGATATTATGTCGGTTAATCTAAGCCATCGTCGTATGGTTGACGGAACCAAAGCGCATCAACGTTTTCAAAAAGCAGAAGCAGAGAAGGGACCTTATGAAAGTGAGGTTTCCATTGACTATGAATTTACTAAAGAGGATGTTGTCTATCGGATTGCAGGACGGATTGACGGCCTTATTATCAGGCAAGAGAACGATCAACAATGCGTACTTATTGATGAGATTAAGTCGACGACACGTGCATTAAGTGACATTGAACATGGAGAAGCCGTCCATTGGGCCCAAGCCAAAGTATATGCCTATCTATATGCATTACACTATCGATGTGATGCAATTATTTGCCGATTAACCTACATTGAGTTAGATAGTCAACAGGTCAAGCAGTTTGAAGAAGAGATAACCTTTGAAGCCTTGGCAGCTTTTTTTGCAGAGGTATTGGAGGTCTATAGCAAATATGCCAAAATGGTGGATCTATATGAACGCAGCATGCATGAGAGTGTTAAGCAATTTATTTTTCCTTTTGACACCATTCGAAGCGGACAGGATAAGCTCATGAAAGGCGTCTATCGAACAATCATGGAAGGGAATATCTTATTTAGCCGGGCACCCACCGGCACAGGAAAAACGATTGCGACACTTTTTCCGGGAATCAAAGCTTTGGGAGAAGATGGCACAGATAAGCTTTTTTATCTCACAGCAAAAACAATCGGAAAAAAAGTTGCTGTTGAAACCTTAGAAAAGATGAAGGAAAGTGACCTCATACTCAAGTATGTTGTCATTACGGCCAAAGAAAAGATCTGTATCCATGATGAAGTGAATTGTAATCCGGAACACTGTCCCTATGCCAAGGGGCACTACGATCGCGTGAATGAAGGAATTAAGGCTTTATATCATGATTCTGATGCCTATACTCGAGATGTCATTGAAAGCTACGCACGGGAATTTAAGCTGTGTCCTTATGAGTTGTCTCTTGACCTGGCATCCTTGTGTCAAGTGATTATATGTGATTACAATTATGCCTTTGATCCGAGTGCCATGCTTAAGCGTTTTTTTGCTGAAGGAACAGGGCGCTATACCCTCTTAATCGATGAAGCCCATAATCTGGTGGATCGAAGTCGAAGTATGTATTCGGCAGAACTGAAAAAGTCCCAACTGATGGACATTAAGCGAAAAGTCAAGAATTTAGACCAGCGTCTCTATTCGTATTTTACCAAAGTTAATCAAGTCTTCATTGATTGTCGAAAAGAAATGAAAGCGGTGGACCAGACACAGCGGGTAGATATTGAGGCACCACTAGCTATAGAAACCCATCTAAGAGGGATTATCTACCGAATCGAAAAGATATTTAAATTACATAAACAATGGGAACATATGGATGACCTTCTAGATTTTTATTTCTTAGCTTATGACTTTATAAAAAAGTATGAAATGTATGGTGGAAATTATCGAACTTATTATATACGTGACGGACAAGAACTGATTATTAAGTTGTTTTGTGTTGATCCACGGACCAACCTTCGTGAAATACTCCTAACAATGAAAGGGGTTGTATATTTTAGTGCGACATTATTACCCATGCCTTACTATCGATATTTACTCGGAGGCGATGACAAAAGCTTCGGTCTTGACCTGCTATCTCCATTTAAACAAGACAATCTAAAATTACTCGTGGACGGGCAATTATCGACAAAATATGCAGATAGAGACCAATCCTTGGATTCACTGATTAAAAAAATCGGGACCTTTGTGCGACAAAAACAAGGCAATTATCTCGTCTATTTTCCCTCATATATATACATGAACAAGGCCTATGAAATGTTTAGGCAAATCTATGGAGATGAGATGGAGTGTGCCATTCAAGAGAAGAACTTGCTAGAAATTGAAAAAGAAGCTTTTATTGATAAATTTTCCCAACAAGGGTTAGGCAAGATTTATGTTGCCTTTGCTGTTCTTGGAGGCATGTTTGGAGAGGGAATTGACTTAATTGGAGAAAAACTTTTAGGTGCTGTTATTGTTGGGGTCGGTTTACCTATGATTTGCTTTGAACAAGATATAATTAAAGACTACTTCAATCAAATGCTGGGCTCGGGCTTTGATTATGCATATACCTATCCTGGCATGAATAAAGTGCTTCAGGCGGCAGGAAGGGTGATACGAACCGAAAACGACCAAGGAAGTGTTCTGCTCATTGACAGGCGCTTTAATACACGACGCTATAGAGAACTTTATCCGGTAGAATGGTCCCATATGGAAACCATACGGAGTGAAACTGACGTGGAGGAAAAACTTCGCGCTTTTTGGGACAACTCTTGTTGAATATTTTATGAATATTAAAAACTGCTAAATGTGTATTCGTCATTTTGGACAAGAAACATCATGAAAAAAAATCATGTTTATGCACACTTATTTTGCAAATCTTGCTATAATTATTATTGTAAAACCCCCCCCCAATACAATATATATATTAAGTTTTTGCTACACCCCATAAGAACAAATACCTTCTCCTTAAAAGGACAGCGATCGGATAGCTGTCCTTTTTTCATGGTATTTTTCAGACTATAGGAAAGTCCTGCTTTAGCTTGTTTTACTTGCATTCTTTTCAGTGGTGGTTTAAAATTAGATGTAGTTTAAAAATGACGACAAAGGAGGCAAAAGAATGAGTATTCAAATTCCTTTCGCACAGATGAGTCGTACACAAAAAATGTTTACCTATTTTTCGACGCGACAACAAATACTGGATGAAAAAGCAATTTTTTCGGATGAAACAGAGAATTATCGAATTCCCGCAGAGCCGTCAACAAATTCGCCGGTGGTCATACGATTACGTGCAGGAAAAAGTAATCTTGACAATGCCTATGTATGTTATCAAGGAGAATGCTTTGAGATGGAGCTGGCTTCTTCTGATGAATATTTTGATTATTATGAATATACAATAAAGGTAAAAGAGAAACTGTTTTCTTATTATTTTAAGTTAGCGACAGGACGATTAACGATTTTTTATAACAAAAAAGGGATTACGCGTGAGCCGGACCATTATTTTGACTTTAAAATTATGCCGGGATTTAAAACGCCGGATTGGGCCAAAGGCGCCGTCATGTATCAGATTTTTGTGGATCGTTTCTTTAATGGAGATTCGGAAAATGATGTAGTTGATAACGAATATATGTATATCAACCAATTAGCCAAACAAGTGACAGACTGGGATAAGTTACCCGATAAAAACGGCGTCGGTGAGTTCTATGGAGGCGATTTAAAGGGTGTTTTGGAGAAGTTGGATTATCTCAAAGAACTCGGCGTTGATGTCGTTTATTTTAATCCGATTTTTGTATCACCGTCCAATCATAAATATGATACCCAGGATTACGACTACGTCGATCCGCATTATGGGAATATTATCAAAGATGCAGATGAAGTCCTTGATGAAGCCAATAAAGACAATAGTCATGCAAAAAAATACATTACGCGAACAACAGAAATCGTTAACCTTGAAGCCAGTAACGACTTGTTTGCAAATCTGGTCCACGAGATTCATGCGCGAAATATGAAGGTTATTCTTGATGGTGTGTTTAATCACTGTGGTTCCTTTAATAAATGGATGGACCGAGAAAAATTCTATGCCAACTCACATAATTATCCGGTCGGTGCATATGGTGCAAAAACTAGTCCCTATTATTCTTTTTTTCATTTTCAAAATAAAGAGGCTTGGCCGGATAATCCCCATTATGATGGCTGGTGGGGACATGATACCTTGCCCAAGCTCAATTACGAAGGTTCGCCCAAGTTATATAAGTATGTACTGGATATTGCAAAAAAATGGATGTCGCCCCCTTTTGATGTAGATGGATGGCGTCTAGATGTTGCTGCTGATTTAGGTTATACTAAGGAATTTAACCATAAATTTTGGAAAGATTTTCGTAGTGAAGTGAAAAGTGTGAAGCCCGAAGCTATTATTATTGCAGAACATTATGGCGATCCTTCAGACTGGTTAATTCATGGAGATCAGTGGGATACCGTCATGAATTATGACGCATTTATGGAACCGGTGAGTTGGTTTCTGACCGGAATGCAAAAACATAGTGATGAATTTCGAGTCGACTTACTCGGCAATCATCAGTCGTTTTTTGATGCCATGAAGTATAATATGGCAAGATTCCATACACAATCTTTACAGGTTGCCATGAATCAATTGTCCAATCATGATCATAGTCGATTCTTAACCCGTACAAATCGCACCGTCGGTAGAACCCATACCCTTGGAGCCGAGGCGGCCAACGAAAATACCGACATTGCTGTTATGAAAGAAGCGGTTGTTATTCAGATGACATGGGTAGGCGCACCGACCATTTATTATGGTGACGAAGCCGGTGTTGCTGGATGGACAGATCCGGACAATCGACGGACCTATCCATGGGGCAATGAAAATACGGAACTGATTTCCCTACACCGTTCGCTTATCAGCTTGAGAAAAGCCATACCCGCCTTGCGTACAGGCTCTCTGAAGTTTTTGTATGGTGAATATAATGTGATTGCTTATGGACGATTTGATGAACACGATCAAGTTATTGTGGTCGTTAATAATAATGATCATGATAAAACAGTGGAGATCCCTGTTTGGGAGATTGGCGTCAGCAATTCAGCCGTTTGTCAACAAATGCTAGAGACAACTCGAGAAGGCCATTCAACCGCAGATCAAAAATATAATGTGGCTAAAGGGAAAATAAAGGTTGACTTAAAACAAAATAGTGCTAAAATATTTAAATGTAAGCTTTTTATTCATGATTATGAATAAAAGCTTTAAGGAGAAGTACCCAAGTGGCTGAAGGGTCCGCACTCGAAATGCGGTAGGCGGTGTGAGCCGTGCGGGGGTTCAAATCCCTCCTTCTCTGTGAATGAGACGACTCTATGGTTTTGAACATTTTATAATGTTTTGAATCATAGGGTCTTTTTTCTCGGACAAAAGTAGACAAGGACGGACAGGACAAAAATACTGTGATGTCATACAATATGAATACGAGGTGATGAAAATGGATTGTATCCAAACGATTCAAAAGGCTATTAAATACATGGAAGATCATATGATGGACAAGATAACGTATGAAGATGTTGCAAGACAGTTATATGTTTCAAACTATCATTTTCACAGGTTGTTCAGCATGATTACCGGAATAACAGCCAATGAATATATTCGTAATCGAAAACTTTCAATGGCAGGCCAAGAATTGATTTTGTCGGATAAAAAAATTATTGACATTGCACTAAAATATGGCTATGAAACCCCTGAAAGTTTTACAAAAGCTTTTTCTAGGTTTCATGGAGTGACACCGAGTGTAGCAAAACGTTCCGGAGCACAATTGCAATTTTTTGATCGCCTCGTAATAAAAATTCAATTGGAAGGCGGTACAGTAATGGAGTATAAAATTGTAGAAAAAGAAAGATTTAGTCTATTGTTAAAAGTCAAAGCATTCAGAAATGAGTCTGTTTCAGAAAATGGGAATACTGAAATACCGGATTTTTGGAAACAATGCGGGGAAAATGGAGTGTTTGATGTCCTAAAAGACCATACCAAAAATCAGGATGTATATGGTGCTTGTGCACCGATTTCAACCGAAAATACATATTTTGAATATGGTATAGGAGGCGTGCATGATGGTGGAAAAGTTCCAAGCGAATTTTGCATTTGGAATATAGAGTCACCACTTTGGGCCGTATTCAAGTGTATTGGAACAGATGGCAACTGTATCGGTGAAACATGGGATCGAATATTTAAAGAATTTTTGCCGGGCTCTGATTACGAAATGTTGGATGATATTGACTTTGAGTTGTATCCGGAAGACAGCAAGGCAGATTGTTTTTGTGAGATTTGGATTCCGGTAAAAAAGAAATAGTTTGCTTCTTCTTTAATTGCATTCTGTATCAATTTTAGGTATAATAGCATTAATTGATATTGCCATTAAAGTGAGGGGACAGAATGAGAGGAATTAGAGGCGTATATATTATAACAAACACAGCAAATAAGAAAAAATTTGTCGGGATTAGTCAAGACCTTGAACATGAATGGGAAGTAATTAAAGCAGATTTATTTGCAAGAAAAGGAAACCGTCAGATGGTTGAAGACTTTCATTTATTTGGTGAAAAATGTTTTCAATTTGATATTGTAATGGTCTCCGATAATGAGAAAGAATTATTGCGAAGAGAAGGTGAAGAGTCTTATAAGAATGATGTTTGGTTGACCGGATATAATACGACGGTGACGCTCAACTATCATAATATATCCGATGAAGACCTGACAGTTTATAAGACGTCTTTTTTTAGCTTTGTCAAACAAATCAAGGATGGAAAATACCTCTATAAAGACCTGGTTGAAGTGCTTGGCTTAAGCACCGGTGACCTAGAAGTCATCCTAGATAATATCTCTCAAGATGAGATGCAATTAAATCGACGACAGATACGTTTGTTAAAATTGGCATCCAATAAAAAGGACTATTACGTAGAAATCAAAAGTATTTCGTAATTTATGCAAAAAGGATATTGACAAATCCTGTAGATGTGATATTATATATCTTGTCGCTATGGAGGGGTTCCCGAGTGGCCAAAGGGGGCAGACTGTAAATCTGTTATCTACGATTTCGAAGGTTCGAATCCTTCTCCCTCCATTTAGTTAAGTTTTGGCTTGACTATACGGAAGTCTTTGTAAAGAAAACTTCATGCCCGAGTGGCGGAATTGGCAGACGCACAGGACTTAAAATCCTGCGATGTAACAATCGTACCGGTTCGACTCCGGTCTCGGGCAGTTAACAACTTAAGTATATTGGAAGATATCAGATTATGATATGCCCAGATAGCTCAGTCGGTAGAGCAGAGGACTGAAAATCCTCGTGTCGGTGGTTCGATTCCGCCTCTGGGCATTTGTAAATCAAATGCCTTAAACAACGACTAACGTTTCCAATTCGAACCTAGTAGTTCGATTTGTCTCCGAAGTCATTGTAAGAATGATTTACTACTTTACGTAAATGCCGTTAATTGCGACTAAGATTTCTAATTCAAGCCTAGTAGCTTGAATTATCTCTCAAGTCTCCATAAACATGATTTACTACTTGCGTGAGTGGCTCAGTGGTAGAGCATCGCCTTGCCAAGGCGAGGGTCGCGGGTTCGAATCCCGTCTCGCGCTCTAACGGAAGTTCTAAGATTCTAGATAGCTAGGGTTTTGGGGCTTTTTTTACGCGAAAAAAAGAGGGTTATGCCAATGTGTAAAGCGAGGAATAAATAAAACCAAAAACAGTCGTGGAGGTGCTTGCATCTACTCGACTGTTTTTTGATTTATTGCAGCAACGGTAGTTGCCAGTCGGCATAAACCGACCCTCGCGACTATTCACTTTCGCTTCTTGAAAGTGAATAGTATCCCGTTCTCTTGAATCCTCTTGAGTACATTCATTGAACTTAAGGCGCTATGGATGATATGCCTACGTTCTGACTTCTCATTGTTGTCATAGATATAACAATAGGTCGCGCTGATTTCAGAATGTCCCATATGTTCTCTTATTAATTCTATTGGAACGTGATTAGCGTGCATTTCTGAGGCTACTGTACGTCTTATATCATGCGCAGATTTTACTTCGATATTTGCCTGTTTACAACATATTCTAATACGGTTATCGATTTCTCTGATTTTTGTTCTGCCTTTTACATCTACAAATATAAAATCATCATCTTTATAACCTAAGTCTTTGTTAACAAATCTATAGCGTAATCATTAAAATCCAAGAAACGGTTATTATTTTCAGTTTTTGTATATTCGATGTCAACAGGCATAAATTTTCCGTTTGAGTCCTTCTTCTTACTTTCCATTCGTTGGATATGAATTGCTTTATTATTGAAATCAATATCCTGTCTTTTGAATGCAGCAACTTCACCAATATGTAATCCCAACTTAAACAATAGAAAAACAGCAGATGCATCTGTTACATCTGGATGCTCTAATAAATTCAAGTTTAAAGCCATAAACATCTGCTGTTTTTCAGATGGAAGATAACACGACTTCGATCAGTTTTCTTCGATGGTGGTTTATACCCATACGCCTCAATATCAGCTAGATCAAAAGGATTTATGCTAATAATTTCTTGTTTCCTTGCCATGTGAATCAGTTCTTTCATAATGAACTTCATGCTATCTAGCTCTTTCTTGCTTAAATTGAAGTCATTAATACTCTGGTGAAAGAACTTTTCCAAATGTTCCGGTTTAATCTTGATAATAGGACGTTTGATAATAGTATGGCCCTTATAATACTTATTCCATCGGTTCGTATCTCGGTGGATTGTACGGCCACTAAGATTCATTTTATCTCCTTTATTCAGCCATTCTGGATAAAGTGTGGCTGTCGCACTAACGTAAGTTGGTGCGCAGCTTTATTTTTTTAAAAAAAATAATATTTAGACTTGACTTTGATTGGAATGATTCTATATAAGGAAAGAGCACGTGGTTTAATTGATTTTTTCGATTGATTGGAAATATGAAGAAGGTGCAAATGATTTTCGGGAAGTAGCAATATGATGATGTATCTGATCCCGTTTAATTTAAGTATATGAAGGGATGGAGTGAATGTTGATTTGGGATGTATCAGATGCGAACGCTGGGGGGGATATTACTCGAAGGGGAATATAAACCACAGCGGACTGACCCGAGCAAACAAGATGAAGGAATGAGTGAAAATAGCAGGTTTTAAGGGGATTAGAGACTTTAAGCTTAGTCATAAAAGAAAGCAAATTTACTTAACGAGAGGTGTATTTTTATGCACAGATTTGAAAGGGGAGTGGTTATTATGGCAAGAATGTCACTAATGGATTATCAAATGCATTGTCGGATGCAGGAGATATTTTGTCCAAACGAAAGCCGACACCAAGCAAAACAGGAATTCATAGTTATAAGACCTATGCTGCCTATAAACAAACCAGTGTCGAATTCTCAAAATATATGAAGAACGAGCATAAGGATATAAAAGATGTAAGACAGGTCAAAGAGGAACACGTGATTGAATATTTGCAGTATCGTCAAGAGGATGAAAAATCGGCTTATTCCATAAGCAAGGTTATGGCAGCATTGAATAAGTTGTTCAACTTCTTTGTGACAAAGAAAGATGCTGGAATTAAAGAACGTTCATATAAGGATATAACAAGAAGTAGATTGGGTACGGAAAATGATAAGAAATACAATCTGAACAATTATAAAGATCAGATTATGTTTGCAAAGGCTTGTGGCTGTCGAAGGAAAAGTGTTCTTGCTGTTACGCCAGAATGTATTACATGGAAAGATGGAGTGCCGGTAAAAGTACATCTAATTGAAAAGGGTGGAAAAGAGAGAGATGCTCATATTTTGGTGAAATATCAGGAAAATTTGAAAAGTGTTTTGGAAAATAAGGAAATGGGTAAACCGTTGTTTAAAAGTTATACAAAAAAGATTGATAATCATGCCTTTAGACGTGAATATGCAAAGAATAGTATGATGAGATATTGGGAAATAGGAAAGATAAACAGGATTACAGAGGATATGATAAAAAGGTTCTTGAAGTGCTTACTATGGATTTGGGTCATAATAGATTAGATGCTGTTGTGTATAATTATTTACTATAGACAATAATGAAGTTTTGTACTAGTGTTTATATTTATAATTTTATGTTATAATTTTATAGTAATAAACAACATGAAAAGAGGGATAGTTATATGGCAATTCCAAGAGTATTTATAAGTTCAACATGCTATGATCTGAAATATATACGTGAAAACCTTAAATATTTTATAAGAGAAATTGGATATGAACCTGTATTAAGTGATGAGGGGGATGTTTTTTATAATCCGGGAGTACATACTCATGAGTCATGTATATGTGAAGTAGGATCTTGTAATATATTTGTTTTGATAATTGGTGGAAGATATGGTGGTAAACATATTAAAAAAGAAGCATCGATAACAAATATGGAATATAAAGAAGCCATACGACTTAAAATTCCAGTATTTACTTTAGTGGATAGTAATGTATATTCTAATCATTTTGTTTATACTGAAAATTTAAAGAAGAATACGTCAGTAGATGCAAAAGACATTAAATATCCGTCAATTGATAATATAAAGATTTTTGAGTTTATTGATGAAGTTAGGAAATGTCAGTATAATAATGCGTTTTTTCCATTTAGAGACTTTGCAGATATTAAAAGCTATTTGTTGAAACAATGGGCAGGTATGATGTATAGTTTTTTAACCTCAGAATCTGAGGCTAGAAGAGTTGGAGAGTTGTTTGATTCGTTGAATGAAGCAACAAGAAAAATAGAGATTTATACCAAAGAAATGGCAAATAATGTTGTTGATGAGCCTACAAAACTTACTATTAAATTATATGAAAGTTTATTGAATTCTGAAATTGTTGGAGTGTTTAGTCGTTGGAATATTAAGTTAAATCCCACTTCAATTCTTAGTAAAGAAAATGTTGATGAATATTGCAATAATGAAATTGATTTAAAATTTTATGACGATAAGGAAGGTCATGTGACACAAGGTGGTGGACCTCCTTACCGATTGTCTAAAGCGGCATATAAAACTCTTGCAACTGCGTATATTTCGGCAAGACAAGAATTGTTGAATATTTTGAAAGAACACAAAATATCAGTAGATCAATATCTTAATGAGAATACAGAGGACTAACAAAAACCTAAATTAATCGTTAGAAATCTTAGAATAAGGATTATTGTGGATTTAGAATTTTGAGAAAAACTATTAGTTGTGCTATAATTATTTTTTGGAGGATAAATAGATGGGTGGTAATAACTTTTCTAGAAGTTTGACGTCTCGTGAAACAGCAGAAGAATTTGTTAGAAATATTCTTAACATTAATGATACTAATACTACTGCTATTGCATATAAAATAAAGAATGCAGAACTTTTAATGGTATCAACAATAAATCAATCGAGTATTAATTCTCCATCAGAATGCATTCAAGAATATAGAGAAAAGCATAAACGTAAAGAATTACATGAGAGAATAATTGAGGAACTGTTTTCTACACCTAGACTTGAAAATGATGAGGATATAATGCTCGGTAAAGGCGGAGCATTGCCTCTAAATGGTAAGGTTGAGTGTAATAGAGAAGCATATATTATAACAGGTCTTCCGGCAAGTGGTAAATCAGGACTAACATCGAGATTGTCAGATAGTCAGTCGGCAATAATTATAGATAATGATTATGCAAAACGTAAGATTCCAGAATTTCATGTAATAGATGCGGCATACAGTGCTAATTTTGTACATGAAGAGGCTTCGATTATTGTTGAAGGAGAGGATGGATTACTATCAAGAGCTGTTAGTAAGGGGTATAATCTAATATATCCTAAAATTGGGCATCGTGTTGAATCATTAGTTAGTCTTGCGAAGGCCCTAAAAGATAATGATTATAAAGTGTACCTTGTATTGGTAAGTTTAGATAGACAAAAAGCGGTGCAAAGAGCATATAATAGATTCGTCAAAACGGGAAGATATGTTCCATTATCATTGGTATTTGACGGATATGCTAATGACCCTATTCTCACATATTATCGAATTAAAGTATTAAATAGTGACCGTAATTGTTTTGATGGATTAATAAAGATTTCATCTGATGTACCTTTTGGAAAAGTGCCTATGTTTGTAGATGGAGAAGGAACTGGGCTTATTAAATCACAAGAAGATGTCGACAAATTATATGAAGGAGTGATTATATGAGTAGACAGTACGTAGGAAAAATTGATAGACAAAAGCTCAAAGGTTATTCATTACAAAAAGATGGCTATAGACCACTGGCTACAAATGTAAAAAGGCAAAATGGTATTAGGATAGTTTGCGGAGAAAAAAAGATTATTATAATTGATGAATCATCAAATAAAACGATATTAGAAAAAGAAGCAATAAGAGGCAAAATGATTAGACGTGATGTTGTTGAATCAATAAAAAAAGGTTATGAGTGTGCTTCAGAAGTTTTATATTCACGTGAAGAAAAAGATATTAATAATGCGATAGAATCATTAAAAAGTCTAAAGCATCCTTAGTTTAGGTGTTTTATTCTAACTTAAGTATAAATAATATTTGAGTCCCAACCTGAGTCCATAAAAAAACAACGTACCGAAACGCTTCTTTCTTCGGTATATACACGAAGTGTGATTCATTCGAATCCCGTCTCGCGCTCTAACAGAAGTTCTAAGATTTTAGATAGCTAGGGTTTTGGGTTTTTTTTACGCGAAAAAAAGAGGGTTGTGCTGAATACAATAGCGAGGAAAGTAATTAACGGAAAAGAAAAAATATACGCAAAAGTAATTAGCCCACTTACTCCAAATCAGTTATAAAACCGTATCAAAATGGGAGACGGATAGAGGACTCCCGGACGTTAGCCTTATTAGCGGATTAGCTGAGGTGTTGAGTGTATCTGTGGCAGAACTTTTGATGGGAGAGGTCATAGAAAATGATAATCCCTCAGCCAATATAAAGAAACTGAACTTTTATATCTGCCCGATATGTGGCAATGTAATTCAAAGTATCTGGATAGGTTCCTATAGCTGTTGTGGTGTTCAACTGCCGGTAGCAACAGTTGAAGAAAACGATGCAGAACATGAGATCTTTGTCGAAGATATTGATGGAGAATATTATGTACATATGAACCATCCTATGAGAAAAATACATTATATTTCTTTTGTCGCGCTCGTCACGAGTAATCGTGTAGAGATGGTCAAGCTATATCCTGAGCAGAATGTAGAGTCTGGATACCTTTATATTTACTGCAATAAGCATGGCTTATATAGAAGGCATATTTAAGAAGAGATTATACATGGAAAGCATATCAAAATTTAATGTATTATTGCTTATAATATATTATTGTGATAATATTTTGTTAGAGTTGTCAATAATTTTATAACAAAGAAGAAATGAAGGGAGTAGGTTTGAGGACCGTAAAAAAATGAGAGTTAAAATTAGAAATTTGAGAAATCTAAATATGTCAGAAAATATTGAAATCAATAGATTAAATATCGTTGTAGGTAAAAATAGTTCGGGAAAAAGTAGCTTTTTAAGGTTTTTTCCATTGATGAAACAAAGTGTTGAAACAAAAAGTGTTAGTCCTGTTCTATGGTATGGAAATTATGTTGATTTTGGAAGTTTTGAAGAAGCTAGATGTGCGTATCGTCAAGAGCCAATAGAAATTAGTTTTTCAACAAATGTAAAAGAGTCGCTTCTAGGAAATACTATAGTAGTAAATGCTCTTAACAATAAATTTTACCTACAAAGATTTTTGAGACAAAGTTTCAATAGAGATAGATATAATGAATTTATTGATTTTAGCTATTCTATCGGTTTAATTAAGGACGAAATTAAGAAAGTAAAATTTTCATTTGATGGAAATCTGATTGAACTCAATGGTGTGAATGATAGTGTGAATATTAAAATTAATGAAAGACAAGTAAAATATACTGAAAATATAATTATTAAAAATAATTCTGGAAATACTATTATCCCAATTAATTTGTTTTTAAAAGAAAAAGAAAAGCAAAAAATAAATTCATTATCTAATATTTCTTATAATACCTCACATTTCTATTTTGATAATATGTATGGAGAAGGTTTCGTGAGTGGATTTGTATATATTGAAATGAAAAAAATATTACAAAATTTAGCACGAAAAGGAACAAAAAAAGAAAATGTTGAAGATGCAGTTTATAAAATTTTAAAATTTGGGTTTTTTAATTTTTTAATTTCAATGAAATCGGGTGAAATAAACATTAATATTCCAAAACAAATAGAGAAAAGGCTTTTTGACTGTCAATATAGTGAAAAAAAGGATAGAATTATTGATCTCTTGTTAATTAATGAGTTCAATAATTACATTTTAATTGCCAATCATAGTTTCTTGGAGTTGACTAATCGCATTGATTATATTGCACCCTTAAGAGCAACTGCAGAGAGATATTATAGAAAGCAATCGCTTTTAACTTCCAAAATTGACTCTAGAGGAGAAAATGTACATGCCTTTATTGATTCGCTAAATGATAAAGAACGTGAAAAATTAAATTCTTGGCTTCTTCAACATTTTGGTTTTAAGATAGATAAGTCATTAAGTACATCCCATAACTCAATATACATTACTGATAAAATGACAAACATTCAATCAAATATGGCAGACTGTGGATTTGGTTATTCTCAATTATTGCCAATAATACTTCAAGTATGGTTGATTTTACAAGAAGAACACAAAAAGGAAAAAGATGATGTTATAGATAATAAACTTGATAGGCTTATTATTATTGAGCAACCAGAGTTACATTTACATCCTGCGTTACAAGCAAATTTGATTGATGCAATATGTAATCTTGTTAATATTGCTAAAAAACATGATGAATATATTAACTTCATAATTGAAACCCATAGTGAAACTATTGTCAATAGAGTTTATAATATGACGGAACTAAAAAAATTTGATCCTGAAGATTTACAAATACTAATTTTTGATAAAGATAATTTAGGTGATGCGATTATTGAAAAATCATATATTAGTGATAATTCAATTATAAATTGGCCTTTTGGTTTTTTTGCACCGGAGGTGAATTAATGTTTATTGAATTTGCAGATGATTTGCTTAAGTGTGTAATTGAAGAAAAACTAAGTGACAAAGAAATTATTGTTTTAGAAAGATTGGCAAGCTCATATCAACAAGGATTTCATGTTATTAGTGGTTCTGTACCTTTATTAAATAACTTGGCAAAGAATTCGAAACTTTCAGTCAGTCAGCAAGAATCTTATAAGAAAGCATCTAATAAAAGGATGAACTACTTGTGGATGAAGAGTTTACCCTATTGCATTATAGTATCTAATTCTGTAACAGGAGGCATAAAGTATTGTAGTAAAAATGGTTTGACTAGAATATATGTTTCTCTTGAAAAAATGTATGAGCTATGTATTAATCAAAGAGTAAAATTTGTAACAGAAAGTTATAAAGACTATGATTTTTATACAAGTTTAGCAAAATATATGAATATAAACTATTTTAATAGAAGTGTAAAGGTTGAATTATCTAGATTACCAGGAGGCGGTAGAGATACGGCTGAGGTTTTTTGTGGAGGAACTAGTGAGAAAACCATTTGTTTGGTTATTGCTGATAGTGACAAGAAGTCTGAAAAGTCAAAGTTTGGAGAAACCTATCTAAAGATAGAAGATATAATAAAAAATCTTAAATTATCTAAAGAAGCAATATTCGAAGCAAAACATTTAGAGGTAAGAGAAAAAGAAAATTTAATACCACCTTCCATTTACAAAATAACCAGTAATAGCATAAATAAATCTGAAGAGTTAGAGGATTTGGAAATGATATGCTTATCGGGTGAATTCAAAAAAATATATTATTATCTGGATATCAAAGATGGTGTCAAAAAGAAAGAATTTTTAGAGTTAATTAAGGAATCGAAAATTTGCTTAGATAAATTAAACGAAGAAGTAAAATTTAAAAAATTTCTGTGTTCCGATTTAGATAATAAGTTGGATGAAGAACTAATTTTATGTGGTATTGGAGAATTAGTTGATAATGTTGAAAAAGAAATACTTGGAAATAAATTAGAAGATAAATTGGAGGAGTTGAATAGTAAGGCTTTAAAACATAATATTAATCAATCTTCTTTTGATAAGCTGAAAAGGAAAATAGATAAAAAAAATAAAGCATTTCAATTACTTGAAGGAATTTTTTTAGAGGAATGGATTGATATTACTAATTTAGTTACTAGTTTTGGATGTGCTCCCTTAAGTAAGTTATAGATTGTTTAATTATAATTTTGCATAATTGTAATATACAAAATTGAAAAAGAAGTTAAAAAACACGGTGAGTGGAGTTTGTTTTTTAGTCTCGACCGGAGTTCCAAAAAAAGTTGCATCAATCATCAAAGAGGTCTATAATTTAAGTATAATTTATTAGACCTCTTTGACTAATATTTAACAATTCTTCCCGCATAACCCCACTAGATATTGACGTATTATTGACGGATTCAGACTTATTGCTATAGCTTAAGTCTTTTTTGCGTGCTTGAGTAAATGCTAAGTTGTAATAGGTGCAAAGTAATCCGATGAGATGAATGAAGAATCTATGAAAGGATGGGTAGGATGGAAAAATTAATGTCATATTTAAGGCGTAAGAGTCACATTGAGTATGAAATGAACTGTGTTGAGAAGTACATTCACGGAGGGGATTATGATCAAAATCTTCAGAAAGTCTGGGGAAATATGGAAGATGAACTGGCAGAAATTGAAAATGAGATACAACTGCTCAGTAACCCGGACACTAAAGAATTGGAAACAAAGAAACTAGAATTATTGGATGAGATCAGAGGGCATGAGAAAGCGATTATTCAATTAAAACATCAGGTGGAAGAACTTAAAAAAATGATAAGGGTTAGGGCCTAATCTGGAAGGAGGCATTATGGACACGAAGACCATGTGTAATTGGGAGAATAAAACAGAAGAAGACTTGTTAGCTTTTGTCGATGAAGTGATTGATGATTATCAAAAGGACGAAAAAAACCTGATTCAGATTCTACATATGGCTCAGGCGGCTTACGGATATTTACCCATTGAACTACAAGAGCATATTGCAGACAAAATGGACATTCCTTTATCCAAAGTATCCGGGGTGGTTAGCTTCTATTCCTTATTTAGCAAAGAGAAAAAAGGTAAGTATGTCATTAAAATATGCTTGGGTACAGCCTGTTATGTCCGTGGAGGCAAAAAGATTATTGCTCGGATGAAGGAAGTCCTTGGTATTGATGTGGGAGAGACCAGTGAAGACGGACGCTATTCCCTTGAAATAACCAGGTGCATCGGTGCTTGCGGTCTAGCACCGGCTATGTCCATTAATAATCAGGTTTTTATGCAGGTGAAAGCAGACAAGCTGTTGGATATCTTAGATGAACTAGAGTAAGGGGGGATTGGATGATTAAAACATTCGAAGCGTTGAATTTAGTCAAATTTAAACGAAACCAGATGCTTAAGCAAATGGATAAAATTATTAATATTTGTTACGGAGCAGGTTGTATCTCGGCAAAATGTGAATCCATATACCATGCGATGGAGAAGTCTCTTGAGAAACATGGGATTAGCGACCAAATCAAGATTAATCAAACGGGTTGCATTGGCGCTTGCGATATGGGACCGTCTATTTATGTTCTGCCGGATGATGTCTACTATTGTAAGCTGGTTCCTTCAGATATTGATCGCATTGTTGAAGAACATTTTATCCATAATCATATTGTTACGGAAAAATGCTATTTTGACCAAGTCAAACACGAATATTTTGAACATATGCGGGATATTCCTTTTTTTAGTAAACAAGAAAAATTAGTCCTTAGAAACTGTGGTTTAATGGATTATAATAGTCTGGATGCCTATATTGGAAACGATGGCTATCATAGCTTGTATTATGTGATTCGAGAGAAAAAACGGGAGGATGTGGTCCAGGAAATCATGGATTCCGGCTTACGCGGCCGAGGTGGTGGCGGTTTTTCGACAGGACTAAAATGGTCCTTTGGAGCAAAAGCCCTCGGAGAGCAAAAATATATTATTTGCAACGCAGATGAAGGGGACCCGGGAGCTTTTATGGATCGGTGTCTGCTTGAAGGCGACCCTCATTCAATCCTTGAAGGCATGGCCATTGGAGGTTATGCCATCGGCGCTAATAGAGGCATTATCTATATTCGAGCGGAATATCCCTTGGCAATCACCCGATTGTCCGATGCCATTATCCAGGCCAGAGAAGAGGGCCTGCTTGGCGATCATATTTTCAATTCGGATTTTTCCTTTGATGTGGAGATTCGTATTGGAGCCGGTGCCTTTGTTTGCGGTGAAGAAACCGCACTTATGAATTCGATTGAAGGTAAACGGGGAGAACCCGATCAAAAGCCACCCTTTCCAACGGATTCAGGACTCTATGGACAGCCAACGGTCATCAATAATGTGGAGACCTTAGCTAATATCCCTATGATTATTTTAAACGGTAGTCATTGGTTTATGCGATTTGGTACAGAAAAGAGTAAAGGGACCAAGATTTTTGCAGTTGCCGGAGCCGTTCGTAATGCGGGTATCGTTGAGATTCCAATGGGGGTTACCCTGGGCGATATTATTTTCGATATTGGTGGTGGCATTAAGAATAACAAAAAATTTAAAGCTGCTCAAACAGGAGGACCGTCCGGCGGATGCTTGACCAATGAAGCTCTTAATACACCCGTCGACTACGATTCGTTAAAAGAAAAAGGCGCCATCATGGGTTCCGGTGGTTTGATTATTATGGATGAAGATAACTGCATGGTAGATGTGGCAAAATTCTTCATGGAGTTTGTCCAAGATGAATCCTGCGGTAAATGTGTTCCTTGTCGTTTGGGAACCAAAAGAATGCTGGAAATCCTTGAACGCATTACCAGTGGTCAGGGTGAGGAAGAGGATATTGAACGTTTGATTGAACTTGGGGAAAGCATTAAAGAGTCTGCTCTTTGTGGTTTGGGACAAACGGCTCCCAATCCCGTATTATCGACCATTAAGTATTTTAGACAAGAATATGAAATGCATATTCGGGATAAAAAATGTTCGGCCGGGGTCTGTACAGATTTATTCTTATCTCCGTGCCAAAACGCATGTCCTGCAGGTGTAAATGTTCCGGGATATCTTGCCCTTGTCAGTGAAGGACGCGTAAGAGATGCCTATAATTTGATTCGTCGGGAAAATCCTTTTCCGGCAGTTTGTGGTAGAGTATGCACCCATCCGTGTGAAAGTAAATGTCAACGGTCCATGTTGGATGAATCACTGGCTATTGCAGATGTGAAGCGTTATATTTCTGACAAAGTTTTTGAAATGAACGAACCTTTTAGAATGATTCAATTCCCGCCGACGGGAAAAAAAGTGGCCATTATCGGTGCCGGACCATCCGGTTTGACCTGTGGTTACTATTTGGCCCAAACTGGTCATGAAGTAACCGTATATGACAGTCAAGAAGAAGCAGGAGGAATATTACGCTATGGAATTCCTGAATACCGATTGCCAAAAGATGTTCTTCAAAAAGAGATTGATTTACTTAAGCAGTCCGGTGTTAAAATTATTCTAGGGGTAGAAATAGGAAAAGAGATGAGCTTTGATCAAATTTATCAGGAGCAGGATGCCATTTATATTGCAACAGGTACCCAATATAGTAACGCCATAGGGATTAAAGGTGAGAATCTTGGCGGTGTATATCCCGGGCTTGATTTTCTAAGAGACATTAATATGGGTAAGGAAGTCTCTGTCGGTGAGCAGGTTGCTGTTATCGGTGGCGGTTCCACAGCTATGGATGCGGCAAGAAGTGCACTTCGCCTTGGTGCTAAAGAGGTTCATGTATTATACCGAAGAGAAATAAAAGACATGCCTGCAGATAAGCGGGAGGTTGAAGAAGCCGTTGAAGAAGGCGTTCAATTACATGAGCTGGTTGCACCGGTGGCCATCGAAGGCCGAGGAAATGTCAGTGGCATTCGCCTAGTTAATCTGAGCCAAGGACTCTTTGACTCATCAGGTCGACGACGTCCGGTTCAAGAAATAGGAACAGAAGTTATCATGAAGATTGATATGATTATTCCGGCTGTAAGCCAACATAGTGATTTGCCCTTTATCGACAAAGACTTGATTGAGATGACCCATTGGGGAACCTTTGTTGTTGAAGCAACGACAGGCATGACCAAAATGCCCGGGGTTTTTGCAGGTGGCGATGTAGTTAGAGGACCGGATACAGCCATATGGGCCATTGCCGATGGGAAAAAGGCAGCAGTTTTCATTGACAAGTTTTTAGGAGGAAACGGAGACTTGAACAAAGGTGAGGAGATTAACATACCACCGGCTAGAGATGAAGATTCTCCGGATGAACATATGCGCTTTGACAGAAGGATGTTAAGCCCAGAGGAACGTCGTGGAAACTTCAAAGAAGTATCTAAAGGTTACCATAAATTAAATGCCATGGCAGAAGCAATGCGATGCCTGCGATGTGACAGAAGATAGGAGGAACTTATGCTATCATTAATGATTAATAATAAAGCCATTGAATGTGAAGATCATCTTACCATCATTGAAGCTGCAAAACAAAACGGTATCAATATTCCTAGTTTTTGTTACTTAGAAGGGGTGCATTCTGTTGGTTCCTGCCGAGTATGTGTTGTGGAAGTCGAAGGAGCCCCGACGCTTCAAGCTTCTTGTATGACAAAAGTAAAAGACGGTATGGTCGTTAAGACAAATACGGAAAAAGTGCGAAAAGCGAGAAAAGTTGTCTATGAACTCATGATGTCTGATCATAATCAAAACTGCTTGATTTGTACAAGGAACGGAAGCTGCGAGTTTCAAGAGTTGGGGGAGTTATTGCACATTACAGAAGAAAATCCTTATGAAAGGACAAAATCCAAGCCAGAGGTGTTTGATATATCCAATCCGGCTATTGAAAGGGATTTGTCCAAGTGCATCCTATGTAGACGTTGTGTGACGATCTGTAACGATGTACAAGGTGTCGGTATATTGAATTCACAAAATAGGGGATTTAATTCTTTTGTTGGACCTGCGGAAGAATTTGAACTTATGGACATCAATTGTACCTTCTGTGGTCAGTGTACCACGGTTTGTCCAACAGGTGCCTTAAAAGAAAAAAGTTATATACAGGATGTTTGGGAACTGATAAATGACCCCAACAAGCGGGTTGTCGTACAGACGGCACCGGCTGTAAGAGCGGCCTTAGGCGAAGAGTTTGGCTATGAAGCAGGGACCTTAGTCACAGGAAAGATGGCAGCTGCCCTTCGAATGCTAGGATTTGACGATGTTTTTGACACAAACTTTGCGGCGGACTTAACTATTTTAGAAGAAGAAACGGAGTTCTTAGGCAGGGTGAAAAAATTCCTTGCAGGCGAAAACGTGTCATTGCCCATGATCACCAGCTGTAGTCCCGGATGGATTAAGTATATTGAAGACCACTTTCCTGACCAGTTGGACCATTTATCAACCTGTAAATCGCCACATATGATGCTAGGTGCTCTCGCGAAGAATTACTATGCAGAGACGATTGGCATCGATAAAAAGGACATGGCTGTGGTTTCAATCATGCCATGTACAGCTAAAAAATTTGAAGCCAGTCGTGATGAAATGCTTGGTGATGTAGATGTGGTTTTAACCACGAGGGAATTGGCAAAAATGATTAAAGATGCGGGAATTGAATTTTCCATGTTGCAAGACGAAAGCTTTGACACACCCTTTGGATTGTCATCCGGTGCAGCAGATATCTTCGGCACCACAGGTGGTGTTATGGAAGCAGCCCTTCGAACAGTTTATGAAGTCGTTACCGGAAAAGATGCGCCTTTTAATAATCTTCATGTGGAATCTGTTATGGGATTAGCCTCGTTGAAAGAAGGAAGCCTAATTTTTGAAGATGTACTTCCGGAATATCATGGGTTAGAAGGTAAAGAAGTCAAAGTCGCGGTAGCGAGTGGCCTAGCCAATGCCAAAATATTAATGGACCAGATTAAAGAAGGCAAATCACCTTATCTCTTCATTGAGATAATGGCCTGTCCCGGCGGATGCATTAGTGGAGGTGGCCAGCCAAGAATGACCACGGATGAAGTGCGCGAAAAGCGTATGAATGCAATATACAGAGAAGATGAAGGCAAAGCATTAAGGAAGTCTCATCAGAACACAGCGATTCAAGAAATCTATGAGAAATTTTTAATAGAGCCCAACGGTCATAAGAGCCATGAACTGCTTCATACCCATTATATACAAAGAGATTAACTTGCAGTTGCACAATCAATTCTTAAAGATTACAATATATTTATGGTTAATGACAGACCAAATGACAGCTTAAATGAAAGGAAATCCTATGAAAGATTATGATCAAATATTAAAACAGCTTGAAAAGCAAGAGCAAGAGTTACAGTTTGACAACTTTAGTAATGAAATGGCGTGGACCATTGGGTCCATGTTAGTGGAGAAAGCAAGAAGCCTTCAAGCACCAGTTACCATTGATATTAAGCGAAGTGGACAGCAGCTCTTTCATTACGCCTTTGAAGGTGCAAGCCCAGATAACGATGTATGGGTCACAAGAAAAAGTAATGCAGTGGCAAGATTTTTTCATAGTTCTCACTATATGCATGAGTCTTTAGAAAAAACAAATAGAACACTTGAAGAAGCTAAACTTATTTCGAGTTCTGAATATGCATGTCATGGAGGTTCCTTTCCCATTATTATTAAAAACACGGGTGTCATAGGTTCTATAACTGTTTCAGGTTTAGCTTCGGAAGATGATCACAATATGATTATTGGAGTCTTATCAGAATATTTAGGCGTTTGATTAATGGAGGTAACATCATGCAGCACTTAGGAACACGACGATTAGAAACAAAACGATTGATTTTACGACGTATAAAGCTTACTGATGCGTCGGATATGTATCGCAATTGGGCCAGCGATGATGACGTTACGCGTTATCTCGTCTGGCCATCTCATAGCTCAGAAGAGATCTCGTATAAATATATACAAAGTCTACAAAAAGGATACGAAAGCGACCAATATTATGATTGGGGAATTGAATTAAAAGACAGCAAACAGTTAATCGGAACCATCGGTGTGGCTCGCTATGAAGAAAAGGTGGAATCGGTGCATATTGGATATGCATTAGGAAAGCCCTGGTGGGGTTGCGGTATTATGACAGAAGCTCTGACAGAGCTTATTCGATTTTTCATGGAGGAAGTCGGTGTAAATCGTATCGATTCAAGACATGACCCGGTAAATAGTGGTTCCGGTCGCGTTATGCTTAAAAGTGGTCTTATCTATGAAGGGACCTTAAGAGGGACAGACTGGAACAATCAAGGTATCTGTGATGCCGCCTGGTATGGTTTGCTTCGAGACGATTATTTTAAGAAAAACAGAAAAAGTTTGGATTGTGGTTGGACGCATGGACGCCATTGGTTTCGCTATCGGGCCGCGGCCATTATTATCGAAGAAGGATGTGTATTATTTGCCAAAAATGATATAGATGACTACTATTACTCCATCGGTGGAGTGTCCATTTAGGCGAAAAATCAGAAGATGCAATTAAAAGAGAAGTTCTCGAAGAAACAGGTATTGATTATGATATTGACCGGCTTGCTTTTGTTCATGAAAACTTTTTCGCCGGAACAGGAAGTCTTTTAGGCTATGATTGTCATGAGATTGCATATTACTATTTGATGAAACCAAAAGGAAATCAGAAGCTAAAAAGTAATAGTTATACGAACGGAATTAAAGAAGAAATGTATTGGTTGCCCATTGACCGGATTCAAGACTATCATGCTTTTCCAAATTTTTATCAAGAACATCTGAATGAGATTCTTGAAAGTAAATCAGTCAAGCATTTTATTACAGATGTCCGCTAATAGGTGAGGAAATAATAATGTAACAAAATTAACTTGTAATATACCAATAGAAGTGTTATATTTAAAATAAAATTGTTATATTGAAAAGAGGTTTGAATTGTCATGATAGTTGAATCTTACTTGAAGGAAAATATTGACGAGCATATTACAGTAAAACCTTGGAATAAAAAGAATGACTTTCCGATATTTTTGAGAAATAAATACAACTTTTATGAGATGAATATTCTTGGAAAGCAATGTGTTTTGATGGAGATTATTGATGAGGTTCCTAATATAGATCAACTTCAAAAGCATATTAAGCAAATGGAAAATCTTACAAAAGGTCAAATTGTGCTATTTTATAAAAATATCACAAGGTATAGAAGAAAAAGTCTGATTAAGAATAGAATTGCCTTTGTCCTTGAAGATGGTCAGATGTACTTGCCATTTTTGGGACTCGATTTGAAAAAGGTACAAGAAATCGTTGAAAAAGATATAAAGCGTTTTACAATACCCGCACAGATTGCATATTTGTATTTCCTGTATCATAAAGATGAAGTTGTGAATATGACTGAGTTTGCAGATAAGATGGGATTTAATAAGATGACAGCGTCTAGAGCCTTAAATGACCTATATCATGCAAATCTAATCACTTATAAAATCGGTGGTAAGACAGGGCGTAGTAAGGAATATAAAAGAATTACAGACCCGGATTATTATATGTATGGTAAAGAGTATCTTAAAACACCAGTGAGAAAAACCATACATGTAAAGACAAAACCTTTAGGCGCTTTGACTGCAGGATTTGACGCATTGGCAGAGTTATCCATGATCAATCCTCCGAGTCATCCAATACTAGCAGTAGATAAAAATCGGCTAAAAAAAGAGCAGATTGAAATTGTGGAAAATAAGGATCTAATAAAAGATAGCCAACTAGTGGAACTTCAGCTATGGGATTACGATCCTAAACTATTTGCTGATAAACGCCATGTGGATTTGCTGTCTCTATATGTGTCATTGGAAGAAGAAGCTGATGAAAGGGTTGAGCAAGCACTAGAAGAAGTTTTGCGAGGTGAGGCATGGTACATGGACTAGAAAAATTTAAAGAATATTTTGGAGATTATACAAATCAATATGTTTTTATCGGAGGGACGGCTTGCGATATTCTTATGAATGAACTTGGAGTTCCGTTTCGAGCCACCAAAGACTTGGATATGGTGCTCATCATTGAAGCTCTCGATTCATCTTTTGGAGAGACCTTTTGGAAATTTGTTGAAGACGGTGGTTATGAGAACCGTGAGAAGAACGAAGGGAAGAATCAGTTCTATCGATTTACTGAACCGAGGGATTCATCTTTTCCGAAAATGATTGAATTATTCAGTAAGCAACCGGGTAACTTGAAAATGAAGTTTAATACGGGGCTAACACCTATTCATATTGATGAAAGTATTGTCAGTCTCTCGGCAATACTATTAAATGACGTTTATTATGACTCGTTGATAAGAGGGAAACGTACAGTGGATGGCTATTCACTCATTGAAATTGAAACAGTCATCCTGTTTAAAATCAAAGCTTGGTTAGATATGAAAGAAAGAAAAGAGGCTGGAGAGCAGTTTGATACGAAAAATATTAAAAAACATAAAAATGATGTATTTAGACTTTTGGTTAATGTATCGCCTACAGTTAGGATTGAAACCCCAGAAGAAATCCAAAGTGATATCGTTCAATTCATAGAAAAAATCAGGGAGGACCAACCTAATCTTAAAAACTTAGGCATAAGAGGCACAAGTCTTGATGAAATGCTGAAGATTTTAAAGGATATCTTTTTTGGTACAGCATAAATTAAGCTTAAAGAAATAGTATAGTGAACAGCTTATATTAATACTAGGATAGGCTATATTAAAAAACAGATGTCCGCTAATAGGAGAGGAAAAGAGGAGCTTGTATGAATCGTAAAAAGAATTTTATTATTTTTGTAATGGTTGCGATTGGAATAATGCTTGTTTTAAGGCAGTTTATTCCGTCTATGCCTCTTGTAATGGGAGTGACCTATGTTCTTCTGATTGGTATATACTTGGCGACTAGTTTATACCGTCGTAGTAAACGTATTGCTCTCCTAAATGACAGGTGTGATCAGGAAGCTTTTATGAACATAATTATACAACAAGAAGCCCTTACGGGTAAAAATAAGAAAAATCAAGCAATACTTCAGCTTGATAAAGCCGCAGCATATTTATGTATGGGCGAAGACGAAAAAGCATTAGCGACGCTCTTGTCGATTCAAGAGCAATTCATTAAAAATCCCCAACTTAAAATTGTCCATACCATCAATTTGATTCTTGCCTATTATGCGACCGGAGATATTGATTCAGCGGAGAAAATCTATGAACAAGAAATAGGGCTACTGGTACCAATGAATCGTCAAATGAAAAGAGCACTACAAATTCTAACGGGCGAACGGTATTATTATTTGGGAAAACACAAAGAATGTATTGACTATTTTGAAGTATTCTTAAAACAAGCGTCCGTTCAAAAGGCAATGCATAAACGTCAATACGCCGGAATAAACTATGTGATGGCTCTTTCAAATATTGAATTAGAGAATCAACAAAAGGCAGAAGAGCAATTGCAAAAGGTTCTTGAAAACGGACATAAACTGGCGATTGTAAATGAAGCAAAATTACGATTAAGTGAAATCAGTGCAGTAACAATTTAGATAAATTCTCCTTTGATCCAGGTAGACATATACAAACGCATGTGCTAGAATTTGATGGTCAAAAACTTCTGTTGCGGTATTCAGAAGCAAACTTTATCTGATCATTTATAAAGGAGGGTTTTTCATCATGGAAAAACAACATGCATTGCGTGAATCCTCAAATCTAAAGCGATTTGCAACTTATTATAAACCCCATATGGGTTTATTTATATTGGACATGGTATGTGCCTTGCTGATTGCAGGTATTGACCTGGCATTTCCTATGTTAACACGTCAAGCGATCAATGGTTTTCTCCCGTCAATAGATAATGGTACAGGTGAATTCAGACCTTATTTGGTCTTTATTATTGCCTTAGTGGGCTTGTATGTTATTCGAACAGGCCTGCAATTTATTGTAGATTTTTATGGACATATGTTAGGCATACGCATGGAATACGATATGCGTAAAGAACTTTTTGGACATTTGCAAAAATTATCCTTCAAGTTCTATGATAAAACAAGAACAGGGCATATTATGTCGCGTATGATGAATGACTTGAATGAAATGACCGAATTGGCCCATCACGGGCCAGAAGATTTGTTTTTATCAACGATTATGTTAGCCGGCTCATTTGTTCTTCTCTTATTCATTGAATGGCGTTTAGCCTTATCTGTGTATATTTTTGTTCCTCTTCTTATCTGGTTTGCCATCAAACGTCGAGGGAAGATGAGTGCCAGTTTTAAGGAAGTCAAGCAAAAAATAGCTGGAGTAAATGCTGACCTAGAGAGCAGTATAAGTGGTATTCGCGTATCCAAAGCCTTTGCTAATGAAGACTATGAAATAGAAAAATTCGATTCAGGAAACTTGGTTTTTAGAAGTTCTAAGGATGAAGCTTATCGAAATATGGCCGTCTTTATGAGTGGTATGAGTTTTATGACCAATATTTTGAATGTGATTGTTTTAGGTGTGGGTGGATTCTTTATTTACCGCGGTGAGATGGGCTATGGTGATTTAACGGCATTTATCTTATATGTTAACAATTTTTTAGTCCCGGTGCGTCGCTTGACCCAGTTTGTACAACAGTATGAAGCCGGTATGACCGGATTTGAGCGATTCCTTGAAATTATTGATGAGGAACCGGATATTAAAGACCGTAAAAACGCGGTGACATTAAAGAATGTTGAGGGAGTCATTGAATTTGACCAAGTAAGCTTTGGCTATGATGGTGACGAGAAGGTCTTAGATCATATAAGTATCAAAATACCTGTAGGAAAGACATTGGCCTTGGTCGGACCATCCGGTGGTGGTAAAACAACATTATGTCATCTAATTCCCCGTTTTTATGAAGTGACAGGCGGTTCTATTCGTCTTGACGGTACAGACATTCGAGATATAAAAATGTCGGACCTACGTGGCCATATCGGTCTTGTGAGTCAAGATGTATTCCTATTTGCAGGAACGATTCGAGAAAATATTCAATACGGACGAAGAGATGCTAGGGAAGGCGATATCATAGAAGCGGCAAAAAATGCCCAGATTCATGAGTTCATTATGAGCCTACCGGAAGGCTATGACACCAATATCGGTGAACGGGGTATTCGATTATCCGGTGGACAAAAACAACGGATCAGCATTGCCCGTGTTTTCTTAAAAGACCCTGCTATTTTGATTCTGGATGAAGCAACATCAGCCCTCGATAATGAGACTGAGACTTTGATTCAACAGGCATTAGAAAAGTTATCCAAGGGTCGTACCTCCCTCGTTATTGCCCATCGCTTATCAACGATTAAACATGCCCATGAAATTGTAGTGATTAATGAAGAGGGCATCGCTGAGCAAGGTCGTCATGAGGTGCTATTGGAAAAAGGTGGCATCTATGCAAGTCTCTACAAGGCACAGTTTAAAGGTTATATTCCGGATAAGCCATTTTTATTTGCTGACAAGGAAAGGAATTAATTATTATGACAGTGTTAGAAAGATTTCTTAAATATATTGAAGTGCCGACGACATCAGACGAGGAGAGCACCACTTGCCCAAGTACACCTAATCAAAAAGTGTTAGGTCAGATGCTTGTGGAAGAACTTCAAGGGATGGGGATTCAAGATGTTTCTATGGACGACAATGGTTATATTATGGCTACCATACCGTCTAATGTAGATAAAGAAGTGCCTACTATTGGCTTTATTGCTCATATGGATACGGCACCGGATTTAACAACAGTAGGAACTGAACCAAGGGTGATTAAAGACTATGATGGCAGTGCCATCTGCTTGAACGAGGCAAAAAATATTGTCCTCTCACCACAATCCTATCCCTCATTACTTAACTACGTTGGACAAGACTTGGTAGTCACCAATGGATTAACCCTATTAGGGGCTGATGATAAAGCAGGGATTGCGGAAATCATGAGTGCAGCAGCGTATTTTACATCCAATCCGGATGTAGCGCATGGAACAATCAAAATTGCCTTTACACCGGATGAAGAAATTGGTCGTGGTGCGGATCACTTTGATGTTGAAAAATTTGGTGCTGACTATGCCTATACATTAGATGGTGGTGAGATTGGTGAATTGGAATACGAAAGTTTCAATGCCAACAATGTACATATCACGATTCATGGACAAAATGTTCATCCCGGTAGTGCCAAGGATAAAATGGTCAACTCCATGCAAATTGCCATGGAATTAGATCGTATGTTACCCCAAGCACAACGCCCTCAATATACAGAAGGCTATGAAGGGTTTTTCCATCTACAAGATATGACAGGAACAGTTGAAGAGACAAAGATGTTCTATATTCTACGAGATCATGATAGAAGTCTTTTTGAAAAACGTAAAGCATTACTTAAAAGTAGTGTGGCCTTACTTAATCAACAATATGGTGAAGGCACGATTGATGTGGACATGAAAGACATGTACTATAATATGGGTGAAAAAATTGAGCCTGTATATGACATCGTTGAAAATGCCAAAGAGGTTATGATTGACTTAGGCATTGAGCCGATTATACGACCGATTCGTGGAGGTACAGACGGTTCAAGACTTTCCTTTATGGGACTTCCTTGCCCCAATATTTTTGCCGGTGGGCATAATTTCCATGGAAAACATGAGTTTGTACCGGTTCAATCTATGGAAAAGGCCGTTGAAGTCATCAAAGGGATTGTGGCAAAGGCGGCGAAATAAAAGGGCATGCAGTGAGAGGTCTTGACAAGTATCGTAGGGTTTACAAAGGTTTTTGAATTCGCACGCTGTTTTTTACGGCAATGGAACATGGTATGCCTCCGATATCCGGTTGGGGTATGGGTATTGATCGCGTTTATCAAGTGCTTACAGGAAAAGAGAATATACGAGAATCCATTATGTTTCCGTTAATGAAGCCATTAGGATAGACAAAGGTAGGAAATTATTAATTTTCCATTGGTATTATTTTAGAACTATGATAAAATATGATGGATGGGCAATGAATGTAAGGGAGAAAAATATGAAGCTACTCTTTAATGAGAAAGTGGCTCAGTATAGGGGAGACACTTCAAGAAAAAAGCAAATCCAGCATAAAAACAATAGAATGAAAAAAATGTTTGACCAAAACCGGTAAAAGTTTATTGGTTTTCTTTGCGCGGTTGAATGGATAATAATGATGAGAGTGGAGAAATAAATTATGAAGAAAAAAATAATAGTTTCGTTTATTTTTGTATTGTATTTGGTGGCTAGGTTTGCTGTGAAATATATTGAGAATGAACCTGAATCTAAACCTGAAGATGAAAAGGTCGTTATATCCCTTGAAAGCGGAATTGAGAAATATTCACCTGCCATGTCATCGGTGCCTGGGCTTCCGGTTATTATTAGATATGTAGCAAATATTCCATTGAGTCAAGAGGACGTATATATAAATGTAAAATCTTCAAAAGGATCGTTTATTCAATTAATAGATGGACAAATTACTCCCATCGATGATTATGTTCAGCTATCAGAACAAGAGATTACATTATATTGGAATCCAATAGAAAAAGGTGATTTATTCGATGTTGCACAATCAACGGTAAGAGTAAATTTATATGTCAATGATTTGGAAAATTTAAAAGCCAGTGCAGAAGGAAAAATTGAACTTGATCCAAATGAATATTATCGTTTTAAGAATGTGCAAACAGTTCGTGAAGGAATATATGTACTTAAAGAGACGGGAATGGAAATTGCTTATCGTTCCCCCATGTTACCTTAATAAATAAGGAATTCACTTTTTTTGGAGGGGGGATTGGTAGCGACTTATCAATGGGAACTTACACGGTTGATAAGAATATGTTAATCTTAACAACAAACAATGAAGAAGATGTTTTTGTTTTTGTTATTGAGGAAGATAGGCTAATATTTCAAGAAAAAATATCGTCCGAAATTCATATGATGATTTCAGGTATGGGTATAGAAGTAGAGGATCAAGGAGAATTTTTGCTTGAAACAAAATTCTAGAAACCGATATGGTAAAATAAGATGAATACAAGTTACTATAGAGATAAAACTGGAGGATACTCGATGGTACGACATATTATAAAAGATATATTGTTTTTAAATCAAGCATCAGAAGAGGCAAGCAAAGAAGATGATCAAGTGGTTCAAGATTTACTGGATACATTGCAAGCTAATGAACAAGGGTGTGTCGGCTTAGCTGCCAATATGATAGGTGTTAAGAAGCGTATTATTGCCATAAATATTGGATTTGACAATATTGCAATGATTAACCCGGTGATCGTAAAAAAAACAGAACCCTATGAAGCAGAAGAAGGCTGTCTATCCCTCACGGGAGTTAGAAAAACAACTCGATATCAAGAAATTGAAGTTGAGTATCTCAATCGACAATTTCAAAAACAACGTCAGAAGTATAGTGGATATATTGCGCAAATCATTCAACATGAAGTGGATCATTGCGATGGGATTATCATATAAAGTTGGGAAATTAACTTGAAGGAGGAATGGATCATGAAAGTATTAATGGTGAATGGTAGCCCCAATAAAGAAGGTTGTACTTATACCGCATTAACAGAAATGGCAAAAGTGTATGAAGCCCAGAAGGTAGAGGTAGAAATTATTCAATTGGGGAAAACCCCTATCCGTGATTGTATTGCCTGTGGAAAATGTCGAGAATTGGACAATGCATGTGTTTTTGACGACGATCAAGTGAATGAATTTTTAGAAAAAGCCAAAGACGCCGATGGAATAGTCTTTGGAACACCGGTATATTACGCCCATCCCTCCGGACGCATTTTATCTTTTCTTGACCGTGCATTTTACGCCGGAAGTAAGAGTTTAGCCGATAAGCCGGGAGCAATGATTGCTTCAGCAAGGCGCGCAGGAACCACGGCTTCAATGGATGTGATAAATAAATATTTTACAATTGCCAATATGCCCATTGTATCCTCATCTTATTGGAATGGCGTTCATGGAAACACGCCTGAAGAGGTACGTCAAGATCTTGAGGGACTTCAGACAGTAAAAAATATTGCTGTAAATATGACCTGGTTGATGCAATGCATAGCTGTAGGCCGTCAACAAGGTATAAGTAATCCGCAACGTTACACAGGTAACCGTACGAATTTTATCCGTTAAAAATTTCAACAGTATACATATTAAATGGAGAGAATAATTATGGCTATAAAAGAAGTATTAATGTTGGGGAATCCAAAATTAAGAGATGAGTCATCCCATGTGACTGACTTTACAAAAGAATTATCTGAGATTATTGAAGACCTCAAGGATACACTGTTTTATCTTCAAAAGGAAAAGAAGATAGGAAGAGCATTAGCGGCTCCACAAATAGGTCACATGAAAAAAGTGGTTTATTATAATTGCGAGGATAAAGAGATCATTATGGTAAATCCCGACATCATTTGGACGAGTGAAGAAACGTTTGAAGTTTGGGATAGCTGTTATAGCTTTGATCTTGCTTTTTTTGTCAATATTACCCGACACAAAAGTATAAAAGTTAACTATCAAAATATTGAAGGAAAAGAAATAACCCAGCAATTTAATGATGATTTAGCAGAATTATTTCAACACGAGATTGACCATCTTTCAGGTAAGTTAGCGACCGATTATTTAATAGGTGGTAAGAAAATCATCATGAGAAATGAGTGGGAAAGAAGATATCGATAGACGAATTCGAATGATTATAGCTATGCATTAATCGTGCAGCAAAGTCCCTAACTATCGGCTTGAAATAATCAAAACTCTCCATTATATCTAAAAACTTTAATAACTTTTTCAAATGCATGTCCAATGTGTGTATAAGTTCATCATAAGTGCAGGTAGACAGATAAAGATTTAGCTGATCAATGTCTTTATCTGTCATTTGAAGGGTGTCGATGGGCTTTTCAATAAGAAGCGAACTTAATATATTCAGAAGAACGGGATAGCAAATATTGTCCATGAAATGAGGATATCCTGTTGGGGTGGAGCTAGCGATGCGTTGAATAATATCTTCTCGAGGATAAAGCTGTAAGATTTTGTTTTCAAGTATGATTCCACGCAAGTAGTGCTTGATTCGAAGGATACCGCTTTGATGAATATCGTCATGGATGATGGGATAATCCAGTGTTAGAAGGTGGTCTTGAGGACGGTAATGAAAATCATAGTGCAGAAAAAATGCACTGAGTCCATCGACCACGGTGTGTCGGTAATTGCTAATACCAAAGTCATCGAAGTCTTCTAGTAATCGCTGGTAATCTTCAAGAGCATCTCGGAATAATTCGTTTAATTTTTCTTTGCCCATGGAATAGAGTTTTTCATATTCTAAAGTTCCTTTGTAAAGGTTTATGTCTGCATGGTTACTCATTAAGTTTATAGATATGGTATATTGAACAGCTTCCATTAACATTTGGGCCGTATTATAAGTAATGGAACTACTATCATTTCCTGTGTATTTTTTTGCGAGATTTTTCACGATGCCCATTAAGTGCAGAAGGTCTTCTTGACTATAATCCATAGATATTCATCTCCTTTATGATCATAATTCCAAAAAAAGTGTCTACCAAAATAAATCTTTTAAGATCTCTTGATACAGATCTGAATCCCAACGCCTTTCTTGTGATAGGTTTGCGTCCTCATGTGCGCCTTGATTTTTAATGAAGCCTTTATAGCCTTTACGTATGGCTTCTGAAAATCGGGTAAGACAGGTGTCGCGAAGATAGTTTATATCTCCATAACAAATCTGATCAAACTGTTCCCGCATAAAGGTAAATAATTCGTCGTCAGATATTTGGTCATTGCACTCATTTTTGAATCCATAAAAAAGATCTTCGAGTTCATATAAAGTCTCGGCATAATTATTCTGGTCAATATAAGGCGAGTCACAAAAGGTGTAGATAAGCTTGTCCAAAATTCCGTCATTCAATTCAACTCGCTGATATTTTTTAAGACTTGCATTCCTTGCAGAAATAAGCTCGGATATTTCATTCTGAGATAATTGAAGTCCTAAGGCAAGGGTCTTTTGATTGATTGTTTCAATCTTGGTCAGTTCTTTTTTTGAAAGATTTGATGATAGTATTGCTAATAAATCATTATCCATAATTAACCTCCCATCCTAGTGATAAGTTATTATATAGCCTTTTGCTAGACACTACAAGACTTGAAAAAAAGCCGATTTTGTGGTAATATAGAAGCATAAAAGAGCGGAAAATCCGTTCTTTTTTTTATTGCAAATTTGTTAAATTATTAATTTACCATTGGTATTATTTTAGAACTATGATAAAATAATATGGATGGGTAATAAATATGAGGGAGAAAAATATGAAGCTACTCTTTAATGAGAAAGTGGCTCAGTATAGGGGAGACACTTCAAGAAAAAAGCAAATCCAGCAGAAGAACAATAGAATGATAGTAAAAATGTTTGACCAAAACCGGTAAAAGGTTATTGGTTTTCTTTGCGTGACTGGATTTTGGGAGGGGAAGAGAAGTAGGTATAAATTTTAAGTGAGACTTAGTGAAGGAGTTGATGTACATAAATCTGTATTTGATTTGTTTTCTTGCTATGAAGTAACTACAATTGAGGAGTGGGAAATATTATTTTACTTTTATTTAGCTGATAGTAAATATAGTTAAAAAGAATGTATGATTAGAGTTATCGGAAAAATCCATATTGTCATATACTGATAGGGCAACTTTGTAAATAGTATTATATTTTTAGTGTGTTGCTATTTTGAATATTGATTCCAATAGATAATTTATGATGATATGTCGATTTGGATTTATAATATTTGCCACTTGATATCCTTGGCTGTGATATACGTAACAATTAGAATAAAAACCTTATCTAACAAATCAATAGGAAGACTAATTTCGTTGTAATCTTTTTTCTGAGAATAGTTTCATATTAGGATTACTAACGAACATTTAAGAGAAGAAAATATCTCAAATAATGGAGTTGGAGCATTAGACAAATGATAAATTTTGCATAAAAAAGGAGAAAAAAATGACAAATGAAAAATGGTATGAAGAAGAAATTATAGAGGAAGATGATATTCTGATTAATGAATATGATCTGACTTCATCACCAAATGACTTTAATATAAAGACAATATATGATTTTATGTCATCAGGTGTGATTAAAATACCAAATTTTCAAAGAAATTATGTGTGGGACATAAAGCGAGCAAGTAAGCTTATAGAATCTATCATTTTAGGGATTCCAATTCCACAAATATTTTTGTATGAAGAAGCAAGAAACAGCTTTTTAGTTATCGATGGTCAGCAACGGTTAATGTCAATATTTTATTTTATTAAAAAGAGATTTCCTCGAAAAGAGAAGGTGGTTGAGATTAGAGATATTGTTGATCATAATGGAGCTTTGCCTGAAGAAATACTATATGACAATGAATATTTTACAGACTTTAATTTGCGTTTACCTGAGTATTTACCTGATGCACCTAATAAGTTTAATAAACTAAATTATTCTACGCTCGAAGATTATAGAGTAACATTTGATTTAAGAACAATTCGTAATATTGTAATTAAACAAGGAAGCTCGATAAAAGATGATTTTGCAGTATATGAGATATTTAATCGATTAAATTCTGGTGGCGTTAATCTAAAGCCACAGGAAATCCGAAGTAGTTTATTCCATTGTGATTTTTACTCTTTGCTTCATAGCATTAATTTAGATCCAAGATGGAGAAAAGTTTTAAAGCAAGCACAGCCAGATTTGCAGCAGAAAGATGTAGAGATTATATTAAGAGCATTTGCAATATTGCTTAATGAAGATGAATATAAGCCTTCAATGGTTAAATTTTTGAACAATTTTTCAAAAACAGTAAAAGGGTTTTCAGAAAGTTTGCAAAATTATTTGGCTACCTTATTTGAAACTTTTTTAGCTTCGTGTAGTGAGCTACCAGATAATGCATTTGTAAGTGACAACAATAGGTTTAATATATCACTTTTTGAAGCTGTATTTGTCGCGGTATGTAAGGATTGCGTTGTAGAGCGAAAATTGGTAGAGGGGAAAATTATATATCAATCACTAGTTGAATTGAAGTTAGATGAAAATTTTATTGACTATTCGTCATATAATACAACTAGCAAAAGTAATATAAAAAATAGAATACAAAAAGCTGTTGATTATATCGAAATGAGGGGTTAAATGGAATTTGTTGAGAAAATGTATAATGATAATAAAGAGATACTTGACTTCTTATCTACTCAAAACGAAATATCATACAAAGTTGATTTAGATTCAAAATTAAAGAAAATTATACTAATGTCAAGTGCAAGCTACTTTGAATCGCAGATGACTGAATTAATTGAATCATTTGTGGTAATAGTTACCGCAAATAATATTGCATTAGTTTCTTTTGTTAGGAATAAGGCAATCAATAGGCAATATCATACGTTGTTCGATTGGAAATCAAATAATATTAATGGATTTTTAGGATTGTTTGGACTTGATTTTAAAAAGGAGGCTATAGCCGACATCAATGCAAGTGAAAAATTAAAATCCGCAGTGACATCATTTTTGCTAATTGGTTCGGAAAGGAATAAGCTTGTGCATATAAATTTTGCTACATTTCTAATTGATCTAACATCTGATGAAATTATTGAACATCATAGAAATGCTCTATTATTAATCGATTATTTGAAAAAAAAGCTTAGTGTATTTTAAAGCTTCCGCTTCTGAGATCATAGGTCTTGCAAGGCAAGTCCTACAATTTATTTCGCTGAAACGAAGAGGAGCAACTTTATCAGGATGTACGGCCGAGCAAGGTCGGATTATATAGTGGAATCTCATCGGCTAAGGTAAGACCAATAGCCTGTAGTTTGTCTTGGAGCCTATTAGGTGACTGATAAGTTTAAGCGTAGGCAAACGAGATAATAGGCCAAAAGTTGACGTGATTGAGCCACGTAATACCAAATAGGAAGGTAGATGTTGTTTACTGAGCAAGAATACAATATTATGTTTAATTTATAGGTTAAAAAGCATGGCTTGTTCGGGATAGTAGAGCTAGGTATGCTTTATACGAATATAATACGGGAACTCGGGAGACGCCAATTCTTATCTGGATAAATAAACTTGAATATGTATAACAAGTATTAAAATGGGAAGCGGATGGAATTAATGAGTCGTAGTGTAGAATATTACTGATGACACAGGGTAAAGACTGAGAAGGAAAGGCTACAACATTCTAAAGCCCTTGAAAAGGAAATATTACCTGCACATGGAGTTGGAATGGAAACAAAATTGACAAGGATAGCACAGGAAAGACCTAATGCTAGAATAACATCTCTAGTAAAGCTAATCAACAAGGAGCGTTTAACTCAAAGTTATCAAAATATGAGTGGTAGAAAGGTAGTTGGAATCGACAAAATGACTAAAGATGGAGATTAAAATGAAAAGATACAACTGAGGACTTAACCTCAGAGGCTAACTTCAATTTATAGTTAAAGTGAAAATCATCTGTTCACAATTGAGCAGAAAATAATTTTAAAGGAGAATTTATGAAAGCGAAAATTATTAGTTTATTTAATCACAAGGGTGGAGTGAGTAAAACAACAACAACTTTCAATTTAGCATGGAAATTAACGCAATTAGGTAAGCGAGTTTTATTAGTAGATGCTGATTCTCAATGTAATTTAACCGGTATGATGATGGGTGATGATTTTGAAAATTATTATACTAATGAAAGCACGAAGCTAATGAATCTTATGGATGGCGCTAGGTCAGCATTTACTGGAAAACCAATGCCAATAGAAGCAATTGATTGTTACCAAACTGCTCAGAACGAAAGACTATTCTTAATACCTGGGCATATGAATATATCAGAATTTGAGCCAACGTTAAGTTTAGCCTTAAGTAGTAATAATGCGATAAGTACTTTACAAAATTTGCCAGGAGCATTTTATGAACTAATAAGGTTATGTTGCATAAAATATGATATTGAATATGTATTTGTTGACCTGAACCCTGGACTAAGTGCTATTAACCAAGTCTTTTTTGTTTACTGTGATTACTTTATTGTGCCTACTAATCCAGATCCTTTTTCAGTTATGGCAATAAATACTTTAAAGAATATTTTGCCGCGATGGAAGAAATGGGCTTTATCAAATCGTGAATACTTTGATGAAGCTTCTTATCCGTTGCCATTAAGCGAAATGAAGTTTATTGGTGCAATCATACAACGCTTTAGTTTAAGGAGTGGAACAGCGGCTAAATCATTTCAACAACGAATAGGAGAAATCAAAATGAATATAGATAAAAATTTAGTTAGTGAATTGAAAAAGTTTGATATGGTTATTGATAGTAGTTATTTGAATAATAATGGACAAACTAAGAATTATTGTATAGCAGAAATATCAGAATTTGGAGCTCTTTTGCAAAGTGCGCATGATGCAGGAGTACCAGTTTTTGCATTATCTGATGGGCAAATAGGTAGAAGTGGTAGTGTTCTTGATCAAATGCAGAAAAACAGAGAGCGGTTTAGTGACATCTTTGAAGAGATTGCTAATCTTGTAATAAAGGTTTGTGATGATCAGAGCATATAATTTATTTAATGAAATAATTAGTTCGTCTAAAGATTCAATAGCTATCTATGACTATTTAGTTGAACAAATGAGAGTGCCTTTTGACTGTTCTGATATTCTAAGATGGCAATGGGCACAATCGGTTTCTGCATTTGATAAATTAATTCATGATTTGGTTAGACTTGGAATGATTGAAATTTGCCAGAGAAAGCGACCTGCAACAAGCAAATATAATTCGTTCAAACTATCTTTAGAAAGTATAAATTCAGTTTTAGATGAAGAAAGTGATATAACTTCCACACTTGAGCAAAGCGTATTTGCCCAGCATGGATTTTTATCATTTCAAGATCCGTCAAAGGTCAATGATGCCTTAAGTTTGTTTTGGGATGAACAATTTAAGTGGCAAGCTATTTCGAGTTATTTAGGAGAAAGTGAAAAAGTTGTAAGGACACAATTAAAGAATATTGTTATTAGAAGAAACCAGATAGTTCATGAAGGTGACTTCTCTAATGACACATATGGAAGACAAGTAATTGAAAAACAAGATGCTATTTATGTTGTGAATTTTATCTCTGAATTGGGAACTGCTGTATACAATTTGGTAAAGCTATAATCTTAAGCAAGCTTCACAACGTTATCACTTGTGGCATGAAGGTGTTGCTGATTTATACGTAAAACTAACCTAGGATTTACGAGGAAAGTTGACCCACCCTAGAGGCGAAAGATTTGGCAGATTGGATAGCAGTGCAAAGAGTTTACAAACAGACAAAGTCTAAACGAGCCACAGCTAAAATTCTTGGAATAGCAAGAAAAATGGTTAAACGAGTTCTTGTATATTTGAACCACCTGAATATCAGCGTAGACTTATGGAACTAAGATGGATAACTACAAAGAAAAATTATCGAATGGAAGTGTGAAACTAATAACTTTAATGGAACCTGATTTTTTAGGGAACAGAAAAAATTTGGATATGTAGGAAGCATCGGACCAATATATTGATTTTCACAAAGAATGGATGAAGATATTGGTGGTCATATCAGCAAAAAAGCAAAATACGCCATGAAAGTCCCTAAGAAGACAAGCAAAGTTCGAATAGACAGAATACGAGATCATCGTCGGCGAAAGGTACCGTAAAATATATTGTTTTGCAATGATTTTGGCTACATCGAGAAAGAAAGCGGTATGTTTCTCTTTAAAAGTAGATGCAGATACAATCTATGAACTTTCTGATGACCTGGGTGGTGTACGCTTGTATTGGTCATTAATGTGCAAGTGTTCAATGAATGGTTTTATTTAAACAACTTTATAATAAATGTAAGAAAACGCGATTTAAGTATTTTAATAAGTGTAAATAACATATATGAATAATTTGAAAGGAGACAGATAAATTGACACATAACTATTTTTTAAATTGCAGAGAATGTGAAACAATTATCAATATTAGAGTGCAAATAGGTTTTTATGATGTTCCGTTCAATATTCATTGTCCTAATTGTCAGACACATATTCATGGAAAATTACTAATAGATCAAGAGGAAGTAGGCTTAAAGCTCGAAGTCCAGAATGCATCTGAAAATCATAATGAAATAGACTCAACTGACAATTTGTATTGTGCAGAATTGTCTGCGGAATTTCTTACTAACAAAATGTATTTTCGTGATTTAGGAAATAATGAATTACCACCATATCTGAATAATATGCAGTTTTTCTCCGATGATTTAAAGGCTATAGACGCTACTCAAAGTGCAATGGTGTTTGCACAACACTTTGATAACAGATGGAAAAAGATTAAGGTGTTATATGAATTGTCTTGGAACAATCAAGTTTCTTTGCTTTATCCAAAACTTGAAAAAGAAATAAGTGGTTTTGATTTTATACCAATAAAAAAGGTAAATAATGACCTAGATGCAAATATTGCGATGCATCAAATGATGCTTACCACAACGGGGATAACCAAAGCTCTGGAATCAAAGACTTTAGATAAATATATTGAGATATCAAAGCATATAACAAGAAGCAAAGAAATAATTGAAAAAGTTCAAGATTATATTTGTGATATTTCTCCTAAGTATAATGAAATCGAAAAAAAAGCCTTCAAGCTCATCGATTCTTTCAGTAACATATATGAGCAACTTATTCCAGTAGTTGCTTTGAGAAATACTGAATGTTTGGATAATGTTGATCGGAAAAAATATGGAATAATGACTACTAACTTCGAAGAGCTAACAGCTTTTTATGCTATGAGTTACGAGTGGATATTGGATAATATCGATATTGTCATTGCTTTGAATAACATAGTTTCAAGAAATGATTATAGTAGTTGTATTAATAATAAATCATATGATAGTATCCTTACTATTGGCTCAAAGTACAAGAAACTTGATTATATAGATGATTCAGAATCATTTAGTCCTCCAACAAGTAGCTTGAAAAATCGTATCAGAAATGCTATTCAACATATTGATGCAGAAGTTGATTATATGTCACAAAAGGTTGTTTTTACAGATAACTATCGTGGAAACACAAATGAAGTAACAATGTATCTCATTGATTTTGCTGATTTATGTATAGAGAACTTTTCTATTATAATCTATATACTCGAGTTGATTTATAATCTTAAAAAAATTGATTATTTGTCAATTGGCTTAATACCAAGTCATATGCTCATTAATCAGTATCAAGCACAAAGAAGTTATAATAAAGCAGGAAGAAACGATTTATGCCCTTGTGGTAGCGGGAAGAAATATAAAAAATGTTGTCTTCAAAATGAAAAGCATTGATATAGGCTGATGTTTTTGTTTGCTTTAGTTATGTGTATTTATTACTAAAGTATTGATGAAGTCAAATTTCTCTATGATGAATAATGACAACGAGTTGTGATAGATTAATATATCTGTTATTGCAAATAAAGTAGAAATTTAAGAACTAAATGGATAATCGATTTCGGAATTCTAGCAAGTTTATTAGAATGAAGAGTTTGGAAAAGTAATTATATGTAAAAGAATGTAAGGAGTGATCAAGATATCTAGAGTAGCAGATTCAACAATCAAAGGATTTTTATATCAGTTTAATTTGACATTAAATGAATTATTAATATCAGATGATGACACAATAATACAGGTAGAAGGTGTAATTGAAGATGTAGATATTATAAAAAATGATAGAATTGTTGCGATACAGTGTAAATATCATGAAGAGCAGGATAGCTACACTCTTTCAAAAATGTATAAGCCGATTCTCCAAATGTTAAGAACACATATATCAAGCGATGACATACAGATTGATTATGTTTTATATGCTTATTTTCCTACTGAAATAAAAAGAAACATAAAACTTTCAGAAGATGACATGTTAAGTATACTTTGCACTGAAAACTTGGATTATATTTCGAAATATATATGCAAAATATCTCCACCGAGCATTCCAGAGGTATTTGAAATCTCAAAAAAAGAACGAAAATCTCAAGTGGATAAAAAAGCTTTAAAAGATTATTATGAGGCGAATCCACTAGAAATAAATGATAAAATACGTTTGTTTATCGAAGAACGCCTTACGATTTCTTTTGCCGACTCGTTTGAGACAGTGGAACAGAGCGCTAAAGATAAGCTGATTCATACTGGTATAGATGATAAAGATGTTGAAGAAATCTTTTATCCAAATGCAATTCATAAGATTGCTCAATTAAGTACTAACTCGGATGATAAAACAAGGAAGATTCGAAGAAGAAATTTTCTACAAGAATTATTATCGGTAAAAAAGACTGCTATATCAAGATGGACTAGAGAACTGAAAAACTATAAACAACTAATAACATCAAGAAGAAATCAGATAAGTACAAATCTCAATCAAAATAATAGAAAGAGGTACTTTCTAATCAATGTAAATAATATAGAAAACTTGTTTGATGACATCGTCATGTTTATTAAGGATTATACTGAAATATATTGTCATAAACCCAAATTACATGATCCGGCACTGATTTGTCTAAGCTCATCTGATGATCGAATTGCAGATATTGCTGCTAGGTTATATAAGAAATCAGTTGAAGTGGAGATAGGATATGTTGGTTGTACTTTCTTTCCAGAGAGATTGATGAGAGAGCCAGAAAGAAAGGTTAATGATAATTGGATGCAGTTTAAAATGAGACTTTGCTCTGAAAATGAAGAAACTATAAATACAATTAATGATAATAAACCAGATGATCTATTCATTATAAATGATAGAATTGATGATAGATATGATTTGCAAGATATTAACGTAGAATATTTGGATGTTAAAACGATCAATGAGTTGAAATTTATATTAAAAATGATTAAGGAGGTACCTGTAATTGAGTAATGTAATAGGGTTAGTGTATGAAAGTAGTGCGTTAGGTATAAGTGTTAAATTGGATAGTGATAGCTTTGAAGCAAATAAAGCTTCACTTATAATTGGTAAACACTTGAAAATTGACACTGGAAATCATGATTTTTTAATTGCGGCTATTACAAATATTAAAGCTATTAGCGATGGTGAAAGTGATAAATATATTGTAGTAACTGATCCGTTAGGAACAGTCTGGAATGATGTTTTTAGCCCTGGAAGTAGTATTCTACCTTCACCAACTGAAAAAGTATACGTTGCAGATGAGAATACATTAAAGCACATTTTTTTACAAAATGAAAAATATTCATTTAATCTGGGAAACCTTGTTCAAAACAAGGATATTAGTCTTTTCTTAGATGGAGATATTTTCTTTAGTAAACATATCGGAATTGTGGGATCGACAGGTTCTGGTAAGTCATGTACGGTGGCTAAAATACTTCAAGAAGCTGTTGGTATTAATGATGGAAAAAACCTTTACATTGATGAGAAAAAGAATTCGCATATAATTATTTTTGACATACATTCTGAATATTCAGCGGCATTCAAAGTTGCCAAGGAAGAAAAATTCACTCTTAATTATTTGGATGTAGAAAAAATGAAGTTACCATACTGGCTTATGAATTCAGAAGAACTTGAGTCTATATTTATTGAAAGTAATGAGAATAATTCACACAATCAAGTATCTCAGTTTAGAAAAGCTGTGATAAAAAATAAGGAGAAACATAACTCTGGTATTACAAAGGTAACATATGATACACCTGTATATTTCAGTATTCACGAGGTTTACAATTTTATCTATAATCTAAATAACGAAGTGATTAATAAGAAGGAAAATGAGAAATGGTTACCTAAAATTATTAATCAAACAGGGCAAACAGAATTGATTAATAATACTGATGTATATTTTGACAAAATATATAATTTTGTGCCTACCTCTACTTCGAAAGCTGAAAAAGCAAGCAATGGAGCGTTTAATGGAGAATTCAACCGCTTTATAGCGCGACTAGATAATAAAATTAATGATAAACGGTTAGATTTCTTGATGGAACCATTAAAAGATGATGGTACACAATATTTAACAGGAGACTTTCCAGATATATTGAAACAATTTTTAGGTTACTTAAATAAGTCAAATGTGTCTATCATAGATTTGAGTGGTGTACCATTCGAAGTATTGTCGATTACCGTTAGCTTGATATCAAGAATCATCTTTGATTTTACATTCCATTATTCAAAGTTAAAACATATTAAGAATACAACAAATGACGTTCCATTTTTACTTGTTTGTGAAGAAGCACATAACTATGTACCGAAGAGCAACTCTGCAGATTATAAAGCTTCAAAAAGATCTATAGAACGTATAGCGAAAGAAGGAAGAAAGTATGGACTAAGTTTAATGGTGGTGAGTCAGCGTCCAAGTGAGGTATCTGATACTATTTTTGCTCAATGTAATAATTTTATTTCGTTAAGACTCACTAATTCTACCGATCAGAACTATATTAAGAATCTACTTCCAAATAACTCAGGTGCAATTGCTGATATATTACCGACACTTGCACCTGGGGAATGTTTAGTAGTAGGTGATGCAACTCCAATTCCAAGTATTGTTAAAATGAAGATGCCAAATCCTGAACCTAATTCAGAAAATGTCCGTTTTCACAAGGTATGGAATGAAAATTGGAAGAAAATTGATAATGAAGATTCGTGTGAAATTACAATTGATAGTGTGATATCACGGTGGAAGGGAGGTTGGGTAAAGTAAAGCATATAAATATTAAAGATGGTTTAATTTTGAATATACAGCAAGTGTGTAAGGACCTGTTAACAAGGAGTCAGAAAATCCGAAATATTTAAGTTTATCCAATACGTAGAATAAATAAGTTTTTCAATGAAAACGTCCGCATCCCTTTCATACAAAAAACTTTTGCAAAATACGACACTACGAATAAAATCCATAGTTTATGAATCGTTAGAATGACATACAAAATTCGGTTCAAAATATGAACATTAGAAAGGCCCATTTCTGAGCCGACATGTTAAGCTTTGTGTATATGTTCTAATTCTCTGCTTAGAAGATATACGCATAGTTGGTTCATACTGATACCTTCTGCTTTTGCTTCCTCAGCTAACTGTTTGTGTAGTGATTTTGGAATTCTTAACTTGAAATTTCCAGAATATGAAGATACATCTTTAGGGGCTGGAATAGGAATGTTGTTTTCAAGTGCAGTTTCTAGCCAAGCTATTTTTGCATCTTCGGCCATTTCATATATTTCTTGAAATGTATCGGCAACAGTCATACAGCCTTTGAGATCAGGATATTCAGCGAAATAGCTACCATCTTCTTCCTGAAGAACGGTAAGGGGATAATTGATTTTTTTATAATAATTAATATCTTTCATAATTTTACTCCTTTTCAATAAGCTGAAGGTCTTGGAGATTGACAAAACTTTTTTTACATAAATAGTTTTTACTGGTTTGTGTTTTGGTATAGTAATTATGTGCTTTCCAAATGTATAAGTGAAATGAGAAGAACCGCCACGTGGAGTGCGTTCTTTAAAGCCATAATGCAATAATAATGACTGAAGGGTTTCAAACTTTACATTAGTTGGATTGTTTTTAAGTTTTTGAAGTAGTTTTTCTTTTTTACCCATAAGCTCCTCCTAATGTCATTATATATGGTGTCGTATATGGTGTCAAGATTTGTTGATAAACGTAATGGTTGATAGTTTCATGACATGAAAGGAAGTTTGGATAAAATGAAAATAAATAAGATGTTTATAATAACTTTGACTGCCGTTATTGGAATTGTTCTCTATATTCAATATGGAGGAAGTCCTAATCAGGTTAAGCTTAATACAGTAACATCAGGGCTCGTTACTGATAAAGCTAATGACCCATATAGAATCACATTTGCGCTATTGGATGAAGATGATATTAAATATATTGAGATTTTCGTTAACAATGAGAATGTTTGGAATTTGATTGAAGTCAATAGATTTTATTTTGTTACTTTCTATAAAGATGGTGATAGTATATATGAACTTGGTCAAATTGATAATAATGATGATTTTGGTGTAATATATGAATCAGAATACTATGAGCTGATTCAATAGATTCAACTATAAACAAAAATGTAAAGCGGTCAATATTTATATTGAGAAAAATGAAAATAAATAATTGATAAAAATTAGAGTGAAACTATGGAGGAATAATGGATATATTATTAATAATTGTATTTATAGGACTAGCAATTATATTATCTATTGGAAGATCGCAGAGTCATTCGGATAAAATCAATGCATATGTCGAATCCTTAGGTGGAACATTGATTGACTATGAGAAAAGTGGATTGCTTAAAGGTTTAGGACCTTTTATGGTAGTTGGAAAAGGCCGTATTATATATCGAGTTGCCTATGAAATTCATGGTGAGAAAAAAGAAGGTTGGGTCAGGTTCGGAGGAATAAGTGGACCGGACTGGAGATTTTAAGTGCTTACTCATCGTCTGAGTAGTGTTGAAGCTTTTACGTAACATAACACCCGAGAATTTAGTTTATATTATCATCGAACGAAATAATCACGTTAATTATGGAAAAGATAAAAATGAGGTCTAATTGGAGAGAATAGCATATGCTTATATTAACATCAAATGGATTAACATCTAAAAAGTTAATTGGAAAAGTATATTCTTTGCTTGAAGGAAGAAAATCAGCTGTTACAGTAACAACAGCCTCACAATATTATAAAGAAAAAGATTATCATATTCCTGGATTGACAGAAGAATTGTTGAATTTAGGCTTAACAGTCGATTATTGTGATATAGACGATGATCAACCAGAGAAATTGTTTGATTATGATGTCATTGAATTTTTAGGAGGAAATCCATTCTACTTGTTAAAGTCAATGCGAAAATCAGGATGCCATACAATAATGAAAAAATTGGAAAGTGAAAAAATCATTATAGGTGTTAGCTCTGGTTCAGCCGTGATGCAAAAGAATATCAACCTAATAGACAAATGCACGCCTGAGATGAATGATGAAACAAAACTCAATGACTTGACAGGCATGAGTTTAACAAATATAGAAATATTACCACATTACACACGATACTTGAGTAAATTTGATAGATTTGAAGAAATTGCAGCAGAATATGAAATGGAAAATAATTGCAAAATACTGAGGATTGATGATGGGCAAGGCGTTTTTCTTGGAGAAGCTGGATATGAATTGATATAAGTAAAAAGAGAGGCTATTATGATTTTAGGAATGAATTATAGTAAGAGAAAGAGTGGGAATTGCAGGGGAACATTAGAAATAATCAGTTCATTTGTTCCACCAGATGAGTTTGCTATTCTTAATATACCTGAATTTTCAATTAAAAGTTGCTGTGATTATAACTATGTATGTTTTAAGACAGGTTCTTGCTCTGCGAACGATGACTTTTTAGATGTTTTGGACTTGATGCGTAATGCGGATGAGATTATTGTAACTATTCCGGTCTATAGAGGACATCTCTGCTCAGAATATTATAAATTTCATGAACGGCTATGTGATGTTTATAGATTAGATGACAATAAATTGGTGGCTGATTATTTAGATAAGACAAAGTTTGTTTTATTTGTTAATCGGGGCGCAGGATATGAAGAAGCAATAAAAGAACTGGAAAGAGATGTAAAGTCTTATGGCGGTAATTCTAAGATTATACCGGTTTCAAGTAGAGATTATGCTGAGAGCTCAATTAACGGTGGATTGAAGGATAGGCCAGAATATATTAGGATGATTAAAGAAGAATTTGAGCTACGATAAAGGTTGTATGGATATGCACAGTTACTGATATACAAAACAAGTTTCGCTATGTTATCACATCGCTCAGAAAATGTGTCAGGGTCTGTTAATAATCTACGCATATTTCACAGCCTAAGCCGAGTCGCGACAACTCTAGATCTTGACAGGGCATGAGCGAGAGCTTCTAAGGATCTGGAAATACCAACAACTTTTTTTGTAACTTTAGTATTGATGATGAGCGTGTATGTTGCAGGATGGAAGCTTAGAATACGAGTGGTTAGGACTAGCAATTATATTATCGGTTGGCGGAGCGCGGAGTCATTCGGATATGAATTGATATAAGTAAAGTCATATTGTTTTGTTGTAATAAATTAGTAATAAAGAGGGGAGATAGGATGAAGAGGATTTTCACAGTAAAAAATACAGTAATAGGGTATGGGATTTTATTGGCAGTTTCATTTCCCGGATATTATTTAGCTATACGCAATTATTCCGGAAGAACGTTAGATTTGATTTCTATAGCAATCTATTATTTTGTTGTTACTGGGTTTGCAATAATTATAGGCGAATATTTTGTTATTAAATTATGGTTGAATAAATCCGTTAAATACAAGAAGATAGAGATTATAAGCAAGTGGGAAAAGAAAATATATGTTATGATTTTTTTGAGTTTTCAAATAGCTGGAATGATTGTGTTGATAGTATTACAAAATGTATCAATATTATTTTTGTTATCGGGTTGTTATTTGACGATAGTCTGGTTAATTAGAGATACAATTTATATTTCAGCTGATGACCTTATATATAATGCTTGTAGAATTCAAATAAATCAGATAGATAAGGCTACTAAGGTTAATCGGAATAATTTGAAATTTGTTTTTAAAAATGGATATACTTATATAATCAAATGTCCCAATCTACGTATAGCGGACGAAATAGCTAAACTTATATTTAGTGCTCAAAAAAATACTTGTGGAAAGCGTAAAATATGATGAAAGCATGTAATAAGTCATTTAAGAAATGGATAATATTGATTACTTCAATATTTATACTTTCAAGTTGCATTAATACAGAGCAAGATACAGAATATTATAAACAAAACGACCAAACCGAAAGTATCGAAACAGAAGATGTATCTCAAAATATCTATCGAGAAAAAGTGTCGAGTATTGTCTCGGATTTACCAAGTGATTTTTCGGATGACGATTTTAAGTCCACTCAAGTTGAAGATACAGATTATTATTTAATTAGTTGGCCTGGTAGTGGTGGTCCGTCGTATTGTCTATATAACGAAACCAGTGATAAAACAGTGCTCTTTAATATACAATCTCAATATCCACATATATATAATGAAGATATTTTTGAAAATGGAAATACTGATGGATACATTAATCTTATAGGCAAATTGAAAGAAGAATATGCTTATTTTACTGATAATACTCAAAATCAACTTTGTATGTTAGAAACAGGAGAGCGTTTTTGGACTTATCCATGGGACTTTCCGACAATAATCACGTATAATGTTCAAGAAGACATGTTTTCGACAGAAAAAATAGTGCTTAACTCCGATTATACAAAGATTCCGGGAATAGAGCACCCATATTTATATATAGGACAGAATTCCTATAACTTAATTGAATTAAAATCTGAATTTACAAATAACAAAACAAGTATGTATTTTGAAGTTGTAGAAGAAAATAATAACGATGATCTTTCCCCGTCAATTTATTATCATTTTGATACAGAAAAGAATAAAGCATCCATTCTTTTAATCAATGTTATTCAGAAAGAAAGTACTTTAATTAGGCAAAATATCGAAAAGATAAATGGGATTTCAGATGTTATAATTGACAGCCCTGACCTAAGCGAGATTGAGGATGGATTTGCCAATTATATTCAGGCATATGCTCCGAACGCAACTACAATAGAGGAGTATTATGATGGAAAAACAGAAGTTCCTTGCGTATATATAAACTTTTTTGTTGCGAATAACGTTAACTTATATGGCCAAATGATAACAGAAATGCAGCAAGAAGATAAAGTATCAATAGTATTTTATTCAAAAGAAAAGTATTAAGTTCTATGTTTATTTGTGAGTGTAGCAAATAGTACAGCAAAAATTCAAGACAAAGATAAGGTGAGTATGAAAAAAATCAGTAGCTATTTAGGAAAATTTATTATTGGACTCTTAATAATTTGTACGCTATGGATGGTCTTTGACTATAATGATATCCTTAATCATAAGGTGATTAATCAGACAGTAGAAGCAGGGGTTTATATTGATGGCGTGAGAACAGAAGATATATCTGTAAACATCGAAGGAAAATATTATCCGAATCTGTTTAAACCGGATGGATTTTGGGGAAGGTTTGAAGTGCTCAATATCAGTTGATTTCGTTCTTTAATAATCGTGGCGAAATTCAACGTATCAAAAGTACGCATACGATTATGATTAATCGGAGTATGGATGAATTTGCTTGGCACTTGGAAACAGGTGAAGTCATTGCCACATCAGATAAAATGTTTTTAGAAAGTTTCTAGCTAATATTTTAGGTGATTGTTAAATGCGACTGCGAAAAGCTGTGGATAAGGTTCCTTAAATAGGAGAGAAAATACTTCTAATAGTTAGAATTGTTCTAGAATTATATAAACATCAATGAAAAATAGCGAACCTTAATAAGAC